>ERZ791922.170-NODE-170-length-54635-cov-3.710095_pt1 | contig 54635 bp, 57 predicted proteins | sample MGYA00510134_ERZ791922 | MGnify/ENA primary metagenome ERZ791922 (study PRJEB30046, sample SAMN00792101) | human gut metagenome | study: EMG produced TPA metagenomics assembly of the A metagenome-wide association study of gut microbiota in type 2... | reverse complement strand
TTTATGATGTTTGGCTGCTAAAAATATCGCATCTTTTAATTCATTAGTAAGTGGAAAATATATTTTAGCTATATCTTGATCAATTATTGCTTCTAATTGTGATAATGTATATACGCGAATGCATATTCCTTTGATTTTTTTATTTAGATGTTCTTTTCTTTCTATATCAATATTTATATTAATATCATTTGTATCAGTAAGTAATAGTTCTAATTTTTCAATTACACTGCGACGCATTTGATTTATTTCTTTTAAACTGAAAAAACCATTATCAGGAAAATCAACAATAATATTTTCAGCCTTGAAAACTGTATTTCCTAGTTTTTCAAGCTGTTCTTTAATCCGCTTGCTAGAAAGTGGAGCTTTACTTGCTGGTTCAATTATTAAATTTGATGTACTATCAACAACTTTATCTTGATAAATAATTGTTAGATTTGGACAAGTATTAATTTGTCCAGTAAAATACATCTCTATTTCATTTTTAATGTTTTCTTTTTGATAGCTTGCCTGCGCTTTTTCAATTAAATCAAGATCAATAATTTTATAAACCGGTGTCCTCTTTTTTACCGGTGTGTTTAATTCAATTTCAATAATCTCATTAGCTTTTGCAAAATTAACCAATTTATTATTTAAAAATAACTTAGTAATTGTTCTAGTATAATCGATTCCCTGAAAATCAATTCGATCACCCTGCTTTAATTTAGTTTCAAGCTTAATTTTTACAAGCTTCTTTTGATAATCATAATCAATAACTTTACCTAAATTAATCCCGCGATTTCCTGGATAGTCGCTTGCCATAAAATCTTTATCCTGCAATAAAAAACCACCTGTAAAACCGCGATTGAACATTTGTTTCATTTTACTTAATCGCTCTTTATAATCGACTATTTTTTGATTATTAAAATATGCATCAATAGCTTTACGATATTGGCTTACAATTATTGCTACATATTCAGGGCGTTTCATTCTTCCCTCAATTTTAAATGAAGTTATCCCAGCTTCTATTAGCTTATCAACATTTTCTAATGTACACAAATCTTTTGGTGATAATAAATAACTTGGAATTTGATCAATGTTTTTACCATCTTTTTGTAATTTATATGCCAGACGGCAAGGTTGACCACACGCCCCTTTATTACCACTTCTTTTAGCTACCATACTAGACATTAAACATTGTCCTGAATAAGACATACATAATGCCCCATGAACAAACACTTCGATATCTAAATTTGTATGATTACAAATATTTTTAATTTCTTGTAGGCTATTTTCACGAGCTAAAACTACTCGTTCAACTCCTATTTTCTCAAAATATTTCACTGCTTCTAAACTATAAATACTAGCTTGTGTAGACATATGTATTTCAAAATTAGGAAAGTATTTTTTTACATAAGCCATCAATCCAATATCTTGGATAATTAAGGCATCAACATTTATTGATGATAAAAACAAAAGATAATCTTTTAATTCAGCAAACTGATTATCTTCATACAAAGTATTTACAGTAACATAGACTTTAACATTTCGTAAATGACAATATCTTAGGGCTTTTTTTAATTCATCGTGATCAAAGTTAGTTGCAAAAGCTCTAGCACTAAATTCATTACCGCCTAAATAAATAGCATTAGCACCATTTTGAACAGCAGCTACTAATGCTTCATAACTTCCTGCCGGTGCTAATAATTCAATATTATTTGTCATATTTTAATCCTTAATCAAAGCCACACACATTTTAGCTGATGCTTTTGCTGCTTTTTTTAAATATTCATCAAATTGAATTGTTGAATCACCCTTGCCAAAAATATCACTTAATGAACGAGTAATGATAAATTTAGTATTGAATTTATAACATGTCTGCCCTACTGCTGCCGCTTCCATTTCACAGCATTTTGCATCTTCAAAATTATTTTTAATATATGATGCAACTTCTTTGTTGGCAACAAACTTATCACCAGAAACAATTAGCCCTGTTTCATAATTCAAATCTAAACTTTTTAACACATTAATAGCTTTATTAACCAAAGCATCATCAGCTTTAATTCGTGGTGGTAATCCCGGCACTTCACCTAATACTCTATTTTTAAAGGCAGTAATATCAAAATCATATTGACACACTTCATTTGAAATAACAACATCTCCAACATTTTGACTTAAACATAGTCCTCCAGCTGAACCTACATTAATTACGTAGTCAATATCATAATTTGTAAGCAATAAAGTAGTGCAAATAGCAGCATTTACTTTTCCAATTCCACCTTGTAATAAAACTACTTCTTTACCTTCAATTGTTCCATGATAAAAAGTACAATCTAAAATAGTTTTACTATCACTTACATCCATATATTCCTTAATCTCAGCTACTTCTTCTTCCATAGCGCCAATTATTCCAATCATTACATTCTTTCCCTTCTTTTATGGCATACAAAAATAATTCGTTGTGATTTATCATGATACTCTTCAAACTCACCATAATATTCAACTTCATTAAACCCAGCTTTTTTTAATAACTCCAAATAAGTGTCAATGCTATAAGTCTGCTGATGATGAATTTCATTAATATGCTCATTATTTTCCTTATCAATTATTTCAACTAAATGTTCTACTTTTCCTTCACCCGTCTTTTTAACAGCCCATTTAAAATAAAACTCTTCGTCATCTTCTTCTTCAAAATAGCCATCAAGTACATAGTCCATTTTATAAAGACTATCAACATCAAATATAAATGTTCCATTATATTTCAATGATTCATAAACATTTTTAAACGTTTGTAATACTTTTTTCTTACTTAAAACATAATTAATCGAATCACATAAACACAAAATCAAATCCACAGCTCGATCACTTTTAAAATCAGTCATATCCACTCGACCAAGCATTAAATTAACATTTGAATCCAGTGCCTTCATTCTTGCCACTTCCAACATATCTTTAGATAAATCAGTAGCATAAATTTCTTTATTATCCTTAGCTAAACGAATTGCAATTTCGCCAGTCCCACAACCAAGTTCTAAAACACTTTTGAAACTTGCATGTTCGTTAATAAATTGATAATAATCATCGTAAAATTGCTCATCCATTAAACTATCGTAATAGTATGCAAAATTTTCGTATGACATTATTTTAAATATCCTGAAATATCAATTCTTGGCATATCAGACCATAATTTTTCTAGATTATAGCTATCACGTTCATCTTGATCAAAAATATGAACAATAATATCTCCATAATCCATTAATAACCATTTACTATTACGACGACCTTCAATTGATCTTACTTCATAACCATTTTCAGCCATACTATCTTCAACACTATCTTTAAGAGCATTCATCAAACGTTCATTATCTGCTGAACAAACAACAAAAGTATCAAAAACAGGACTTGCAAGTTGCATGTCAATAACAACAATATCTTTTGCAAGTTTATCATCCAAAGCTTTTACAATAATTTCTAATTTATCCATTTGTTTCTCCTTTTACATATTTATCATATATTCCATAAAAACATTCGTCGATTTTTCTTCCTTTTTTTGTCGAAAAATCATAAAAATCTTGTAAGCATGACTTGAAGCCTGCTACCACATCTTGCTTACATAGTTCAATTTCTTTAGACGAATCATAATCACGACTCGGATCATATTTATCCGCTTCATAAATACACATATCTAATTTAGACATATTAATTGAAGCCGTTGTATGATGTCTAATTGCTTGTAGAATTTCTTGATCATCAACTAAAAATTCAATTTGTGCTACATATTGTGATAACCATTGATGCCAAATCGCCTCAGGTTTATTTAGATAATCAGGAAAATATTTTTTCATTAATACTAAAGCCTCATCATGTGGCATTTCTTTAGCAATATCATGCAACATTCCTGCTACATATGCTTTAGTTTCATCAATTCCATTGCTTTTAGCAATTTCTTTAGCTAACTTTGCCATACTTACAGTATGTTTATATCTTTTAGCTGACATTCTAGTTTTAATGATCGTATCTAAATATATACCATTAGATACAATGTATTTTAACACTTCTGGTTCTAATGCATGTAAATTACCATTACGAATATCACTACTAGCATCATCGGTTGCGACAAAATCTAATTTTAAAAAATTATATTTTTTTAAATTACTATTTGTTTGATAACCAATTCGATCAAAAACTACTAAAGATACTAATTCACTGATTTTATCAGCATCTTTCCATTTATGAAATAAACTAGCCTGATCCATTCCCATAATAAAATATAATTGATCATCAGGATATTTAGATTTTAAATACTTAATTGTATCGATCGTATAATTTTTAGCATCACCTTTTTGATTAATTTCATAATAACAAATTTCAACTTTTTGATAACGTCCAGTTGCAATTTCTAACATTTCTAAGCGCTGCTTATTAGTTGCTTTACTAGAATCTTTCCAAGGATTATTAGCAGTTGGAACAACTAATAATTTATCTAAAGCTAATTGTTTTAATGACTCTTCAATTACACTTATATGCGAGCGATGGATGGGATCAAAGCTTCCACCAAATATTCCAATTTTCATCATGGCAATTTATATAAACCTTTTTCACTAGGACGATATAAAAGAATAGTTCTTCCTAGTATTTGTACAACATCAGCTTTAGTTTTCATACTTATTTCAATTGCAACTTCATTTTTAGATTCACTGCAAGATTCTAAAATCTTAATTTTAATTAATTCATGGGCCTCTAATGCTGCATCAATTCCTTCAATTTGTGTTTGATGAACACCATCTTTACCAATTTGAAAAATAGCACTTAAATTATGACCTACTCCTCTTAAATATCTTTTTTGTTTTCCAGTTAACATATCATTTATCCTTTCTATATTAATGCTTCTCTTATAAATACTCCAACGCCTTTAGGAACATGTATTTTCACTTTTGCATTAGCACAATTCACGCTAACAAAACCTAAACCTGAAATTACCAGATCAACTTTATAATTAGGTAATTTAAAATCATAAGCTACCATATCTTTAATATCTTTAATTTCTTCAATTTCTGGTTTTAAAGTTAAATGGCGATTATACAATCCATCACTATTTTCTAATTTAGTGCGGTGAATCTTTAACGACTTAGGAAAATAACATGTAAAAGAACTATGATTCCCTTTAATAAAATCAAATCGAGCTAAACCACCAAAATATAAGCTTTGATTTGAATCTAATTGAAAATTAATTGGTTTTAATTCACTTTTAGGAATAATTGTTTTTAAATCTTCATCTTTAACAAGATGTGCCATTTGATGAGGATTAATAATTCCTGGCGAATCATACAAACAACTATGATCATCTAAAGCAATTTCTATTAAATCAAGTGTTGTTCCTGGAAATTCACTTGTAGTAATCAAATTATTATCACCTGTTCCATAATGCTTTAATAAAGCATTGATCAATGAAGACTTTCCTACATTTGTAACTCCTACAATATAAACATCACGTCCATGACGATATTCATTTATTTTATCAATCAATAAATCTAAATTATAATTTTTTACACCACTAGATAAAATTACATCAACCGGTTTAATTCCCGTTTCTTTTAATTGACGGCGCAACCAGTGAATAATTTTTATGTCTTTTAATGACTTAGGTAAAATATCTCTTTTATTCCCTACTACCAAGATATCATTATTATTTAAATGACGTGGTAAGCCATTAATCAAGCTACCATTATAATCAAATAAATCAATTAAATAAACAACTAAACAATCATGATTACCTATTTCTTGAAGAATATTTAAAAAATCATCACTTGTAAGATTTGTTTTTTGTAATTCATGATAATTTTTTAAACGGAAACATCGTTTACATAATACCTTATCATTATTTAATGCTTTTTTTGGCACAAAGCCAATTTTATTTTCATCTTCACTTTGGATTATTGCTCCACAGCCAAAACATCTAATTTCTTCGCTCATATACTCTCCTTTTCAAACTACACCTATTGTACCTTATTTCAAATAACTTTTAAAGTAAATAAAATGAACAAATAACAAATCTTTTGTCCTAAAACAAAAGATTTTCAATATATATGTATTAGAGGTGAAATACATGTTTTCAACATTATTATCATTACTTACTAATGGCTTTTTTCTTTCCTATATCAAATCAAAATCTTTTGAAATACCATTGACTCCCAAAGAAGAAGCTAAATATCTCGAACGTTTTTTCAATGGTGATCAAGAAGCTAGAAATGTTTTAATTGAAAGAAACTTGCGCTTAGTTGCCCATATTGCTAAAAAATACGAAAATAACAAAGATTTACAAGAAGATCTTATTTCAATTGGAACAATTGGACTAATTAAAGCGGTTGATAGTTATAAACAAAATCATAAAACCAAATTAGCCACATATGCCTCTAGATGCATCGAAAATGAAATTTTAATGCACCTAAGAGCCAATAAAAAAACCAACTTAGATGTCTCATTAAACGAAACAATTGGCATTGATAAAGATGGTAGTGAAATTGTTTTAGGCGATACAATTGCCATAAAACAAGATGAATTTATCGATATCATCGATAAAAAAGACACTTTAAACAAACTAACCACTTATTTCAATATCCTTGATCCTCGAGAAAAAGAAACCTTAATCATGCATTATGGTTTAAATAACACCAAAAAATACAGTCAAAAAGAAATTGCTAAAAAACTCAATATCTCTCGATCTTATGTTTCTAGATTAGAAAAACGCGCTTTAATAAAATTATTAAAAAAACATATGGAAGAAAAACCGTAAATATTTACGGTTTTTAAAATTCTCCATCATTTAAAATATCTTCTAAGCTAATCTTTTCATATTTCAATGATTTATTCTTTTTTGTAATCAAACTTTGATCATCACTTACTTTTTCAACATTTAATGTTGTTTTTAAAGTAGTGTAATCATTTGTTGAAATACATTTATCAATATAAATATCATCAATATATTGATCTTTATTAAGCTTAACTAATGAACTAAATTTTTGTTCTAATGACATGTTATGATAATCATTTGCTTTAAACTCTACTACTGTTTGATCATTTAAAGTTATCATTATTTGCTGATTATTATCAACGATTAAAGCTTTTTTTACATAAGCAGTTTTAGTTTTAAGATTCTTAAACAACATTACTCCTTTTGTAGCACGATTACATGGTTTAATATCACTGATTTTAATTCTTTTTATTCCACCACTATCACTGATCAATACTAAAGAATGATCAACCATTGGATCAAATGTACCTAAACTTACTAGCTCATCATCTTTTAAATTAATCGCTTTAATTCCTAAAGCTTTTATCCCAACTATCGAAACTTCTTGTTCACTATATAAAGCTCCATAACCATTTTTTGTTGTTAAAATAATTCCTTGATCATTATTAGTTAATTTAACATCAACAACTTTATCATCATTTTTTAATCCAATACATTTTAATGGTTTAGAATATCGTGTCACTTCAAAATCTTTTAATAAAGTACGTTTAATTTGACCATTTTTAGTAGCAATCATCACATATAATGGTAAATTAAAATCTTTAACCAGAATACTTGCAATAATTTTTTCACTAGAATCCATCTTAACTAAATAACTTACATGTTTACCAGGATCTTTCCATTTAAACTCTTCAATTTTATGAACTGGGACAAATAAATAATTACCAGCATCACTAAATAACAATAAATGATCTAATGTATTAGCTTTATACATTGATACTAAATAATCATTTTCTTTTTTACCAAATGGCGTTTTTTCACTTGCTTTGATTGAACGATTACTAATTCTTTTAATATAACCATCTCTAGTAATCGAAATATTGACATCTTCAGATAAAATCATCGCTTTTTCATCAATTTTAATTTCTTGAATTTTATCTCTAATCATTGATAAACGAGGCATTGGATATTTTTTCTTGATAGTTTTTAATTGATCAATAATTACTTTTCTTAATACTTCATCACTATCTAAAATAGTATTTAAATATTTGATTTTTTCATCTAATTCTTCATTTTCATTTTCTAATGTTTTAATATCGGTATTAGTTAAACGATATAATTGTAACATTACAATCGCTTCTGCTTGTTTTTCACTAAATCCATATTTAATAATTAAATTTCTTTTAGCGTCACCTTTATCTTTAGATTCTCTAATTGTTTTAACAACATCATCTAAAATAGAAATAGCTTTGATTAATCCCTCAACGATATGTTTACGATCTTTAGCTTTATTTAAATCATAAATTGAACTACGAGTAACAACATCAATTTGATGATCAATATAACCATCTAAAATATCTAAAATACCCATTAATACTGGTCGCTTATCTTTAATTGCTACCATATTATAATTATAGTTTTTTTGCAAATCAGTATTTTTATATAGATAATTTAAAGTATTTTGTACAGAAATATCCTTTTTTAAATCAATTACAATTCTAAGACCATTACGATCTGATTCATCACGTACTTCAATTATTCCTTCAAGATTACGATTGAAATGGATTTCATCAATTTTACGAACTAATTCTGCTTTATTAACTTCATAGGGAATTTCGCTAATTACTATTTTATTCATGTTTTTTTCTTCAATAATTTCAGTTTTACTGCGAACAATTACTTTCCCTTTACCATGTTTAAAAGCATTTAAGATTCCTTCTTTACCCTCTACAATAGCTCCAGTAGGAAAATCAGGTCCTTTAATAAATTCCATAATTTTTTCAAGTGAACAATTTGCATGTTTAATTCGATAAATTGTTGCATCAATAACTTCTTCTAAGTTATGCGGTGGTATATCTGTTGCATATCCTGCCGATATTCCCGTTGCGCCATTAACTAATAAATTTGGATATGCCGCTGGTAAAACAGTTGGTTCATATTCAGTATCATCAAAGTTTAAAGACATTAAAACAGTATCTTTATCTAAATCTTTTAATAATTCAGCGGCAATTGGTGAAAGTCTTGCTTCAGTATAACGCATTGCAGCTGCGGGATCATTATCGATTGAACCATTATTACCTTGCATATCAATTAACGGAGCTCTCATTTTCCAATCTTGAGACAAACGAACCATTGCATCATAAACAGAAGTATCACCATGAGGATGATAATTACCAATTACATTTCCAACTGTTTTAGCCGATTTACGATATGGTTTAGTAGCTAGATTACCCTCTTTATACATTGAATACAAAATTCTTCGTTGAACTGGCTTTAACCCATCACGAACATCAGGTAAAGCACGATCTTGAATAATATATTTAGAATACTTACCAAAACGATCACCCATGATCGTTTCAAGTGACATGACTATTTTTTTATCCATGCTTTATCCTCCTTAATCAATTGTATAATTATCTTCTAACGTAAATTGAACATTTTGTTCAATCCATTCACGACGCGGTTCTACTTTATCACCCATCAATACTGAAACACGTCTTTCAACAAGAGCAGCGTCATCAATCGATACTTGAATCAATGTTCTAGTTTCAGGATTCATTGTTGTTTCCCATAATTGACTAGCATTCATTTCCCCTAAACCTTTATAACGCTGTACAACATAACCTTTACCAATTTTCTTTTTAGCATCTTCTAATTCATCATCTTGCCAAGCATAAATAGCTTCTTCTTTTTTACCATTTTTCTTAGATATTTTATATAATGGCGGTAAAGCAATATATACTTTACCTGCTGTTATTAAACCTCTCATATAACGATAGAAAAAAGTTAGTAATAAAGTTTGAATATGCGCTCCATCAGTGTCGGCATCGGTCATGATAATAACTTTATTGTAATTACTGTCTTTTTCATTAAAATCAGCACCTACACCGGCTCCAATTGTATTAATGATCGTTGCAATTTCTTCATTTTTCAATATATCACTCATCGCTGCTTTTTCGGTATTAATTACTTTTCCACGTAATGGCAAGATTGCCTGATACTTACGATCACGTCCCTGTTTAGCACTACCACCAGCTGAATCCCCTTCGACTAAATACAATTCTTTGCGTTTTTTATCTTTAGATTGAGCTGGTGCTAATTTACCACTTAAAATTTTTTCTTGACGTGTTCCTTTCCCTTTTCTAGCTGCTTCACGGGCTTTTCTAGCTGCATCACGAACTTGAGCTGCTTTAATCATTTTTTTAATTAAAACATCTGCAATTTGTTTATTTTCTTCTAAATAAAAAGATAATTTTTCATAGACAATATTATCAACCACATTACGAGCTTCAGGAGTCCCTAATTTTGATTTTGTTTGTCCTTCAAACTGTAATAGATGTTCCGGCACTTTAATTGAAATAATTGCTGATAAACCTTCACGAACATCATTTCCTTCTAGATTTTTATCTTTTTCTTTCAATAAGCCATATTTACGTGCATATTCGTTAAATGTTCTTGTTAAGGCTGATCTAAAACCAGTTTCATGACTTCCACCATCACTAGTTCTTACTAAATTTACAAATGACAAAGTATTTTCTTGATATCCTGAAGTAAATTGCATCGCTAAATCCACTTCAATTTCATTATTGATACCTTCAATACTAATGATTGGATTTAATACATCTTTTTCGTAATTTAAATATTCTACAAATGCAATCAATCCGTTATCATATTGATAAACAACTTCTTTATCACTGCGTTCATCTTTTAAATCAATTCTTATTCCTTTTAATAAAAAAGCACTTTCCATTAATCTTTCACTAATTGTTGAAAAATTATATTCTGTCGTTGAAAAAATACTTGCATCAGGCAAAAAATGAATTGTCGTTCCCGTTTTATTAGTTTTACCAATAACTTTTAATTTACCAATTTTACTACCACCATTTTCAAATCTTTGTTGCCAAATTTTCCCATCACGATAAACTGTTACTTCTAACCAGGTAGACAAAGCATTAACAACAGAGGCTCCAACACCATGTAACCCACCTGATGTTTTATAACCGCCATCTTCATTAAATTTACCACCAGCATGTAAAACAGTTAAAATAACTTCTGTCGTTGGTCTACCCGATGCATGCATTCCAGTTGGCATCCCACGACCATGATCATTAACTATAATACTATTATCTTTACAAATCGTTACCTGAATGTTATCACCAAATCCGCTTAATGCTTCATCAATTGCATTGTCGACAATTTCCCAGACAAGGTGATGCAAACCACGGCTATCAGTTGAACCGATATACATTCCAGGTCTTTTTCTAACTGCTTCTAATCCCTCTAATATTTGAATATTCGATTCATCATAACTATTTTTAGCTGCCATTTAATCAATTGCCTCCTTTAATCACTTTTGACATTATAACTAAATTACATCATTTTTTCAAAGGTTATTGTGTTTTTAAATCAATTAATTCATTAATCTAATTTTAGTTTTATAAAAAGATTGCTTTTTTAAACGATTATTATATAATAAATGTCAGGTGATGTATATGATTTCAATATTATTAATAATTTTGGCATATCTTTATGGTTCAATTCCATTTGCTTTAGTAATTGGTAAACTATTTTATAAAACTGATGTACGTAATTTTGGTTCTGGAAATTTAGGTGGAACGAATACTGGAAGAGTTTTAGGGAAAAAAGCTGGTGTAGCAGTAATTATTTTAGACGCATCAAAAGCACTAATTATTATGATTTTAACTAAGTATTTATGCTCAATCTTATCTTTACATGCAGATTTGCCATATATATGTGCTTTATTTTGTGTAATTGGACATTGCTATCCTATTTTTGCAAACTTTAAAGGCGGTAAAGCTGTATCAACTGCAATTGGTTATTTTTTAGCAGTAAATCCAATTGGCGCTATTTTAGCCTTAGTAGTATTCTTTATTGTCTTAAAGATAAGTAAGTATGTTTCTTTATCTTCAGTATTAGCTTCATTATCAGTTTTAGTTTCAATTCCTTTTTTAGATATGTCGCTAATCGGTAAACTAACAACTGCTGTCATTATTCTTTTATTAGTTTATCGTCATCGTGAAAACTTAAAAAGAGTAAAAAATAAAACTGAAAGTAAAATAAGCTGGATGTAAAACCTTGTTAGTAGTATCAACTTATTAAGTTGATGCTTTTTTATTATATTTAAAAATTAGATTTTTAATACAATTAAAATAGTTCAACACTAGTTAAAAATATAAACCAGAAAAACTAATTTAATAAAAAATGTCAAATTAAAAAACGATTAAATTTCTTAACTTGACACCATAAACTAAACATATTTTTAACCTTTTATTTATAGCTAATTACCTCTTCATCATCTAAATGACTAGCATCACCAATATATTTAATTGTAAAGTTTTTACCATCAAAATCCACTTCACTTAACGAACAGCCTCTTACAATATGTTGATTGATCTTCACCAGGTCTTTTGTTTGATAATTAAGCATTAAACCATGTAAGATTACAAAAAGCATGCCATGAATCGTAATAAAAATTGTTTTGTCATGATATTTTTGATATACATCATTTATAAATGACTTTAATCTTGTTTGAACTTCAAAATACGATTCTCCACCTGTTAATCTAACATTATCATCAGGATGATTCCATAAATTAAAGTATTCTTCATTATTTAAAAGTTCTGCAATTTTCTTCCCTTCATAAATTCCAAAATTCATTTCTTTTAAACGTACATCTTCATTAAAATGATCAAATAAAATTTGACTCGTACTTTTAGCTCTTCCAATTGGGCTAGAATAACAACAATCAATTTTTAAATCTTTAATTCTATCTTTTAATAACAAAGCATCTTTAATGCCAGTTTCACTAAGAGGTGAATCTTGCCATCCTTGAAGTCTTTTTTCTTGATTCCACAATGTTTTAGAATGTCTTGTAATATATATCTTCATAAAATAAAATAAGGGTTACCCCTTATTTATATTGCGCCATAATAGACGCCATAATTCTTTTAATTTGGGTTTCACTTGGTTTACGACCCATTTCCATATACATTGCACGAATCATTTTTTCATTGATTGGTGGGTTTTTTCGTAATTGTTTTTTAAACATATATCGCGCCACAAAAAATCCAATAATTATTCCAATAATTACACCAATGATTACATTTAAAACCATTTTTTATACCTCCAAACTTCTAACTTGCTCATCCATTATAACATAACTTTTAGAAATTTGATACAATATATCTAAGAATATATTGGATTTTTTAGATGCTTCTATAATAACATAGTAATCAAACACCTGACATTTCATTGTTTCTTTAGTAAGTTCATTTTTAATAATATGAATGTTTTTATTACGAAGATAATCTTTTCTTTGTTTTAATTTATATTCAATAAAATCACTGACTCCGTCATTATTTTCAAAAAGACATTCTAATTGTTTAGTAAAATAAACATTCTTTGGTTGCAATGTAATAATTTTTTCTTTTATCTCTGGATATTGTTCTAATAAATCTTTTACATTTTGATTTAATTTATATATTTTATATGTATTCATTTCTATCACCACTTAAATTTTAACAAGTTTATTTAATAGAAATTGTCAAAAAAAGAAGAAAATATAAAAAGTATCAAAATCTTTAAATTAAGACTTTGATACTTTTTGATCTTATAAAATATCTTTTATATTTTTAATTACATTTTCAACAGTAAAACCATAATTTTCAATTACTACATTAGCTGGAGCACTTGTTCCAAATTTATTAACTGACATTGTTTTACCATCTAAACCAACATATTTATACCAACCAAAATCACTAGCCATTTCAATTGATAAACGTGCTCTAACATTACGTGGAAGAACTGTTTCTTTGTAATCATCATCTTGTTTTTCAAATAATTCCATTGATGGCATTGAAACTACACGCACATCAATTCCTTGTTCAAATAAAGCTTTTTTAGCTTCCATTGCTAAATTTACTTCACTACCTGTTGCAATAATAATTGCATCAATATGATCAACTTCATGCCCTACTATATAAGCCCCTTTACTTACACTTTCAACTGAAGTGTTTTCAAGTGTTGTAACATTTTGTCTAGTTAAAATGATTGCAGTTGGGTTTTTAGTCGATTCCATCGCTATTTTCCATGCAGCAGCAGTTTCAATTGCATCTGCTGGCCTTAAAACTTGAACATTTGGTAAAGAACGTAACATTGCTAATTGTTCAATTGGTTGGTGAGTTGGCCCATCTTCACCTACTGCAATCGAATCATGTGATAAAGGAATAATAATTGGTAATTCCATTAAACATGCCATTCTAAGTGCTGCTTTAAAATAGTCTGAGAACACTAAGAAACCACCAGCTGATACTTTGATTCCTGTATGTAAAGTAATTCCATTCATCATTGCAACCATTGCAAATTCACGAATTCCAAAAACCAAATTACGCCCACCATAATTTTCAACACTGAACGCCTCTTCAAAAGCAATCTCAGTTTTAGTTGAACAAGCTAAATCAGCAGTTCCTGACATAAATGTCGGATTTTGTTTTGCTGCTTCTTGAATCAACTCATATGATGTATTTCTAGTTGCATCACTAAATCCTGGTACATATTTTTTAGTAAGTTCTTCAACATCTAAAGAATATTTACCATCAATTGCATCTTTTAATTCCTGAGCTAATTCAGGGTAATTTTTTTCATAATCTTTAAATAAACGATTCCATTTATTATAACGATTTTTACCACGTTTAATACATGTATTGGCAAAATCTTCATAAACTTCATCAGGCACATAAAACTCTTCATGATCAAAACCATAAGATAATTTTGCATTTTTTCCATCTTCTTTACCTAATGGATTCCCATGAACTTTATTTGTTCCTTGGTTACTTGAACCATATCCAATTATTGTATTAACAATAATCAAAGTTGGTTTATATAATTCTTTTTTACCCTTACGAATTGCTTTTTGAATAGCATTGATATCATTACCATCTGCAACATTAATAACTTGCCATCCAATCGCTTCATAACGTTTTTTAACATCTTCACTAAATGACATTGATAGTGGTCCATCTAAAGTAACTTGGTTAGCATCATATAAAACAATTAATTTACCAAGAGAAAGATGTCCCGCAAGTGATGCTGCTTCATAAGTAACACCCTCTTGCATATCTCCATCACCACATAACACAAATGTGTAATGATCAACAATGTTATAACCTTCTTTATTGTATTTAGTTGCTAAAAACTTTTCTGCTAAAGCCATTCCAGCTGCCATCGGAATCCCTTGCCCTAGAGGTCCCGAAGAAGCATCGACACCATCTGTGATATCACATTCAGGATGCCCTGGAGTATTTGAATTCCATTGTCTAAAGTTTTTCAAATCATCCATTGAAATTTGATATCCAGATAAATGTAACATTGTATATAATAGCGCTGATGCATGCCCTGAAGCTAAAACAAAACGATCTCGATTAAACCATTTTGATTGCTTATGATAAAAATTCATCTCTTTAGTAAATAAAGTATAAATAGCTGGTGCGGAACCTAAAACCATTCCTGGATGTCCCGAATTTGCTTTGTTAATAGTATCAATGCCTAATGCACGGATAGCTGCAATTGATAACGTTGATGTTTCCATTTATTCTAATCTCCTTTTTGCACATAAAAAACTTATCCTTATTATACACAAAAATGTCTAAATTTGAATAAGTTTATTTAAATTACTTTAATTTTTTAATTTCTCAGCTTTTATTTTTTGAGGAGTTACATCATTTCCATTAACATCTACTACCTTTATGCCCATTAATTGTTGCTTAAAACCACTTCTAAAAGCTTTTAAATACTCTTGACGTAATTTTTCTTGTTCTTTCAATTCCGCCTTAGTAATAGTACCATCTTTTTTCTTTTTTGCTAGCTCATTGATTCTTGCAATTAACTTTGGATCTATGCTACTCATTTATCATTCTCCTTAACATAAAAAAGGTAGAGAGCTTTAGATATTTCCCTGTTTTGTACAGGTGGGCACCTTTAAATATACTTTAGGATCCCTATTCAAAGATAGGTTTTCAACACCGCAATTTAGATCAGGTTCCCGTATCTATGATGTGGAAATTTTTATATACTCTCTAACCAACGTTATTATAACATAAGCAGACAATGTGTCAACTATTATTCAATATTGTATTTTACTTTTTCTTAACAATACATGTACTCGTATAATCTAAATCAAAATATTTAAACATTGAATAGATATCATCAAGACTAATTTTTGCAACTTCATCAATTAAATCAAAAGCAATCGTTCCTTCAAAATAATAACGACTAAATATATTAGCAATACTTTCTGGACTATTAAACATATTTATAAATAAGCCAATATTCTTCTTTTTAATTCTTTCAAAATCACTTTCTTCAATTTTAATGTCTTTAAAGTTTTTAATTAAATCCATCAAATTATCTTTTAATGTTTCATAATCATCACAATCGCAACCAATTTGAATAAATGCATAATCACGCTCTTGTGTGAAATTTGCACTAAATGAATCATTGATTATTCCTCTATTTAACCAATCGTTATACAATTTTGAACTTTTAGAAAATAATAGATCAAATAATAAATTAATTGCTAATTCACGTTTAATTTTTAATTTTGGATCATCTAAAATTTCATTGATTTTAATAGAAACAATAATTTTATTCATTTCAACATCCATTGTTAAAACATTTTCTTTAACTTTAATGTTATTTGGCTCAAAGACTTTTTGACAAACAATCTTACTTGCCATTTTAAAGTCCTTTTTAGCTTGATTACTACGAATAATTGAAATTGCTTTATTAGCATCAATATTTCCTACTACAAAAAGCATCATATTACTTGGATGATAAAATGTATTATAACAAGTTTCTAACATCTCTTTAGTAGTATTATTAACTGTTTCAACACTTCCTGCAATATCAATGGCAACAGGATGAAGATTATATAAATTTTGAATCGATCCAAAATAAACTCGCCAATCTGGATCATCATCATACATTTTTATTTCTTGACCAATAATACCTTTTTCTTTTTCTACACTCTCAGGTGTAATTTCTAACTTTTGAACAAAATCTAATAATAATTCAATACATGGATATTCATTAGAAGTTGTACTAAATAAATATGCCGTACGACTAGATGATGTAAAAGCATTTGTACTAGCTCCTAGTTTAGCAAATTCATCAGATGCATCAGTGCCGTTCATATCAAACATTTTATGTTCCAAAAAATGGGCAATTCCATCTTCTACTTTAATCATTTCATCTTGACCAAGTGGTACAAATGTTGTATCAATAGCACCAAAATTCGTTGAAAACAGTCCGTAAGTTTTTTCAAAACCTGGTTTAGGAAGTAAATAAACTTCTAACCCATTATCCATTTTTTCATGATACAGTGTCTCTTTTAACGTATTAAAATATAGCTTTTCCATTATTTATCACTCCCTGTAAGCAAGAAAATAGTATCTAAATGTACTTTTTTACTTGCTGCAATAATTTCTTCACGACTAACTTTTAAGATTTTTTCAAGATATTCATCATTTGTTTCTTGTTTATTTGTTAAATCTCGATTATATGCTAATGCAATCAAACTCATTGGTTCATCTTTGGTTTTAGTAAGCGAATTTTTTAACATTAATTTCGCTAAATTAATTTCATCATCACTAAAATCACCATTTTGAATATTAGCAAGTTCTTTTAAAACTAATTCTTTAGCTTTTTGATAGTCACTACCTTCAATTCCGGCATTAACAGTCATAATCCCACTAAATGCCCCATAACTAGATGAGATATAATAACATAAACTATGTTTTTCTCTAACTACTTTAAACAATCTAGATTGCGAAAATCCACCAAACATTGCATTAAATACGGTCATTGCATAAGTACCTTCATCTAAGAAATTACAATCAACGACAAATCCCATATTTAATTTTGCTTGAGTAATATCTTGTTTTTCAATTACTTCTAACACTTCTTTTTTTGTTGATTTAAAATTTGTTACAACTTCATTAAACGTATCGCTTGGCTCAAAACTTAAATTTTCTTTAAAAACATCGACGATACTTTCATCAACATCTCCAACTACATATAAATGTTTAGCATCATTTTTAATGCATTCTAATAAATATTGATATAATTCTTCATTAGTAATTTTATCAATTTCTTCAATATATCCATTATTACAAATTGATAAAAAGCTATCTTCACCCATATTTTTAAATAACTGGTTTAGTCCATACATAAATTTATCATCATTTTGAACAATTAAACGTTCCTTTAATTCTTTTTTCTTAATATTTAAAGTTTGCTCATCAAACTTACCATTAATTACATTAGGATTATAAAGAACATCATTAAACAATTTAATTTGTTGTTTAAGCAAATCTTCTTGATATGGTAAGAACTCTTCATTAATACAAACACTAGAAATATTCAAAACTTGAACTAATCCTTTACTAGCTAAATTAGTTCCAAAACTCATTCCATATAAATCCTCTAAATGGCTTGATAAAGCTTGCGTTGAAGGATAATCTTTTGTTCCCCCAGTTAACATAAAAGAAAGTAATGATCGTTTAGTCACATTTTCTTTTATCAATTTATTTTCTAATTTTAATGACATAGTTATATTTTTAAATTTCTTTGTTGGAATTACATGTAATGTATATCCAGCTAATTGATAACTTTTTTTCATAAGACACTCCTTTTTCAATCTAATGTATATATTATACACCAAAAAAATAAAAATAGAATTAAAACTATAGCGCTAATTTAAAATTATAAAAAATAAGTAGTATTAAATACTACTTATCATCATCAACAGATAAAATTGCCATAAAAGCTTCCTGAGGAATTTCCACACTTCCTACTGCTTTCATTCTCTTTTTACCCTCTTTTTGTTTTTCTAATAATTTCTTTTTACGAGTAATATCACCGCCATAACATTTAGCTAAGACATTTTTTCGCATCGCTTTAATTGTCGTTCTAGCAATGATTTTCCCCTGAAGTGCCGCTTGAATTGGTACTTCAAACATTTGTTTAGGAATGATTTCTTTTAATTTTTCACAAATAATCTTTCCTCGACTATACGCAAAATCTTTATGAACAATCGTTGAAAGAGCATCAACTGCATCACCATTTAATAAAATATCCATCTTTTGCAATTTGCTTGTTCGATAACCAATTAATTCATAATCTAGTGAAGCATAACCTTTAGTACTAGATTTCAATTTATCAAAAAAATCATAAACAATTTCTGATAAAGGAACTTCATAAATAACATTTCTACGAGTATCATCAATATATTCAATATCAACATACTCCCCTCTTTTATTTTGACAAAGTTCCATAATTGCACCAACAAACTCACTAGGAGTCATAATCGATGCTTTTACATATGGTTCTTCGATATGATCGATAACCTGTGGAGCTGGCATCATTGCAGGATTATCAATAATTACTTCACTTCCATCTGTTAAATAACAATGATAAATAACTGATGGTGCTGTAGCAATTAATTCAAGATCAAACTCTCTTTCCAATCTTTCTTGAATAACATCCATATGTAATAATCCTAAAAAACCACATCTAAATCCAAACCCTAATGCTTGTGATGTTTCTGGTTCAAACATTAACGCTGAATCGCTTAATTTCATCTTTTCTAATGCTTCACGCAAATCTTTATAACGAGCGTTATCGATTGGATAAAGTCCACAATATACCATTGGATTTAATTGACGATATCCTGGTAATTGATCATTTGACTCCTGTTCAAGAGTAGTAACTGTATCACCAACATGGATGTCTTGAATAGATTTGATTGAAGCACAAAACCAACCAACTTCACCGACAACTAACTCTTCTTTTTTTACTTCACGAGGTGTTCTAACACCCAATTCAGTAACTTCATATGTTGCGTTTGTAGCTAAAAATTTAACTGTATCGCCAACTTTGATTTTACCTTCTTTAATTCGAACAAAAACAATTACGCCTCGATAACTATCATAGTAAGAATCAAATATCAAAGCTTGAGTGGGATTATTGATGTCTCCAGAAGGAGCTGGGAATTCATGAACAACCTTTTCAAGCACTTCTTCAATATTCAATCCAGTTTTTGCAGAAATCAATGGTGCATGATCTGCTGGTAATCCAATCACATCTTCTACCTCTTTAATAACTCGATTAGGATCTGCACTTGGTAAATCTATTTTATTAATAACTGGTAAAATTTCCAAATTATTATCTAGTGCCAAATATACATTTGCTAAAGTTTGTGCTTCAACTCCTTGAACTGCATCAATAACTAAAATAGCACCTTCACAAGCCGCCAAAGAACGAGATACTTCATATGTAAAATCGACATGCCCTGGTGTATCAATCAAGTGCAGCAAATACGTTTGTCCATCTTTTGCAGTATAGTTAAGTTGAACCGCATTTAATTTTATCGTTATTCCTCTTTCACGCTCAAGATCCATACTATCAAGTAATTGAGACTTCATATCTCTATCAGCTACTGCCCCAGTTAATTGAAGTATGCGGTCTGCCAGGGTGCTTTTACCATGATCAATATGCGCGATAATTGAAAAATTTCTTATTTTACTTTGATCAATCGTCATTTAATATCACCCACTTTCGTTACAATATTATAACAAATAAGTAGGTCAAACTCAAATACTATTTATTCCCTCTAAAATATTTATCTAGTAAAGAAACATGCTCGGCAATCACTTCGATTGATGTAATAACTTTAGAATCACTACATTCAAATGTTCGTGAATGTAATCTACCTTTTATTGCTATCATGCTTCCTGGTAATGCTGTTTCAATAATCATTTCAGCAATCCCACGCCACAAAGAAACTGTTACATAATCACTTTCATACGCTCCTAAACCATTTTTAAACCCTTGTTCAATCTCCAATGTTGCATTGGCTACTTTTACACCACCTTTAGTAGTTTTCATTACTGGTATATCAACTAATCTTCCAATTAGCATAACTTGATTTAACATTTAATCTCCCTCCTCTTTCAAAATAATTATATGGATATAATTATTGCTTTTCAAGCTAACTTAAAAATGCAAAAATTCATAAAAATACAAAAATCAATCAATATTGACCGATTTTATTTTATATATGAAATAAACATTTTTTTATATGTGTTTTTAGACCATTTATGTCTACTAAAATTTGGCTAAAATATAAATAAAAAAGAAGTCATTTAGACTTCTACAATAACATAAGCAATGGCATAATCATTTTCATGAGCAATTGAAATATAAGAATTAGCATAATTTAAAAATGGTTTCCCATTTGTATCATTTAAAATTTCAATATCATTAAATGAAACCAATTTTTCTTCTATTCCAACAGCTTTAAAAAAAGCTTCTTTACCTGCAAAACGGCCACCAAGAAATTCACGTTTTTGTTTATCTGTTTTTTTATTACAATAAATTTCAAACTCTTTAGATGTTAAGATTTTACAAGCAAACTCATCCAAACGATCATTCAAGCGATTTAAATCAACAATATCGCAACCAATTCCTTTAATCATAATTAATCCTTAAACTTCTTTTCATATAAACTCATTAATTCATCTAATGACATATCATCATCAATTTCATCAATTAAACTATCTTTCTTTTTTTCTTCATCCCCAGAAAAATCTAACTTAAATTCTCCAGTTCTTTCTTCAATAATTTTTAATTGGTCTTTTTCTTCTTCAACAATTTTAGCAATATTACGAAGATTATCCTCTACAGTAGGTAAACCATTAGTTTCTCTATTTATTTTTTTTTCAACTTTTGGCTTTTCTTCTTTAACATCTGGTTTTTCTTCTTTAATAGCTGTCAACTTAGATTCTGTCTCTACTTCAATCTTTTTTTCAAAATTACCAAAATATGGGCTTAATACAGGAACTAACTCATCATCAGATAGTTTTCTTTTAGGTCTAACCTTAGTTTTTTTAGAGACCTTTTTTTCTGGTTCTTTACTTTTAGTAATTCCTCGCATTGGCGAAATAATTTCACTCATACGATAAATTTCTTTTGGTTCTTCTTCAACTATTTTCTTTGGTTCACTTACTTTTGGTTTTTCAACAGGTTTAGCTTTAACATTTTCTTTTGGTTTTTTAGTCTCTTCATTTTTAAATTCTTCATCATAAATTAACGGCGTGCTAAATTTTTCTTTACGACGTTGTTCGACAACTGGGTCAACTTCAAAAATATCATCATTTTGTACATGTTTTTTAAATAACCCTTTAAACATTCTAATATTCCCCCTCTAGTCTAAAAAAAAGATTCACCAATGTTATATTTTTCTTTATCTAATACTAAAATTCCACGTACTTGAGGTGCATTTGGTAAGCCTAATTCTCGAGCCGAACAAATCATCCCATTAGAATCAACCTTACGTAATTTAGATGGTTTAATTACTAAACCACTTGGCATAATTGCTCCAATTGTAGCAACAACAACTCTTTGTCCTTGTTCAACGTTCGGTGCACCACATACAATTTGAGTTTCTTCGTTTCCTAAATTAACTTGACAAATATGTAAATGATCAGAATCTGGATGATCACACATCGAAACAACTTCACCAACAATAAAACGTGGTGTTTTATCAACTGTAACTGGTAAAAAACCATATTTCTCTAAAATTTTATTAAAAGCATCAACTTGTTCATCACTAAATTTAATCAAACCATTATTAAGACTACCTAAATATTTGCTGGCATTTAATAAATTATAGCCAATAACATTTTCTTTTTTATCTTTTAAAACGACTAAATCATCATATTTATCATAGCTAAATGTTTTACCATCTTCTATTCTTGCAAGCATAATATCGCCCACATGATCTAAATTATAAAATCCATGAAACATCATCTTAACACCTCTTATTTTAAACTATCAATAAATGCTTGAATCTCATCTTTTGTCTTACGAAGTTTACTTACAAAACGTCCAATCTCTACTTCATCATTATAAGCTACAAAAGATGGAATACCTAAAATATCTAATGATTTACATAAATCTAATAAATCATCACGATTTACTACATAAAACTTAAATTCTGGATTTGCATCAACAATATCACCAATAAATGGTTTAACAAACATACAATCAGGACACCAATTAGCTGTAAACATAAAAATAGTTTTACCAACTTTTGCTTTTTCAAATTCTTCAACTGTTTTAATTTCAATTAATTTATCCATTTATTTATACCTTCCAATTAATTTATAAATTGGTCCTTTCGTACAAAATTTACGCTCATATTCAGTCATAATATTCCCTTCACTTTCAGGACTATTATGCAAATCAAGACTTATATATTCAAAATCCATTGGATATTGATTCAATGAAATCAATGAATATTCAAACAAGCCACGATTATCTGTTTTAAATTCAATAACTCCTTGATCAACTAAAATTTGACGATAAACATCTAAAAACTTACTAGAAGTAAGTCTTCTTTTAGCATGTCTACTTTTAGGCCAAGGATCACTAAAATTCAAGAAAATTTTATCTACTTCATTTTTTTCAAATACATTATTTAGCTCAATTGCATCATAACGCATTAAACGAAGATTACTCACTTTATCTTCTTGTAAATTAATCTTATTAATCGCTGCTGCTAAAACACTTGGATACTTTTCAATCCCAATATAATTTATGTCAGGGTTCAAACGAGCATTTTCATAAATAAAATCACCCTTACCCATTCCAATTTCTATATAAATTGGATTATCATTTCCAAAAACACTTTTCCAATTATTTTTAAAACTTTCTGGCTCAATTACTACAAAATCTTTATTTTCATTCATAATGTCATAAGCCCTTGGATTATTTCTAAGTCGCATTATTACTCCCCTTTACACACGTATATATTCTATCATAATTCTTTAGTCAAGTCGATAAATTCCTCTTTAGTAAGTTCGCGAAAATCACCTAATTGTAAACTACGATCTAATGCTAGTCCTTTAATACTTATTCGTTTTAAATAAGTTACTTTTTTATTACAAGCTTCTACCATCTTCTTTACTTGATGAAATTTTCCTTCAAAAATCTCAATTTCAACTTCACAACTATCATCAAAAACTTCTAATATTTTCAAATTAGCCGGTTTACACTTATAACCATTATCTAAAATCACACCATCTTTAAACGCTAAAATATCAAATTCATTCATTATCCCTGCAATTCTAGCAACATATACTTTAGCATGATTTCTATTTGGCGACATTAATCGATGAGCAAAATCACCATCATTACTAATTAATAACAATCCTTCAGTATCAATATCTAATCTGCCAACTGGAAACAAATCATAATTTTCATATCCAACAATCAAATCAATAACCGTTGGATGAACATTATCTTTAGTAGCACTTACATAACCCTTAGGCTTATTTAACATCAAATAAACATATGGGCGATATTCAATTAGTTCACCATCAAAAATAATTTCATCTTTTTGATAATCAACTTTATAATCATCTTTTTTTATGATTTCACCATTAACTTCAACAAAACCCTTTCGAATATAGCTTTTAACTTCTTTTCGTGTTCCTATTCCATAATTAGCTAAAAGCTTATCAAGTCGCATCATCATCCAATCTTATAAACCTTTCTTCCAATTTTTTACTATTTTCATCACTATAAAACCTTAAATATATAATAACTTTAATATCCTTTTTCTTTGTGACTCCTGATAAATTAACTCCGCGATATATTCCCTTTGTTTTATCAACAACACCAGGCACTAAAGAAAAACTTTCATCTTCTAAAATTCCTAAACTAGGCAAACTGCTTTCATCATCATTTTCAACTTTAGCAATCGCTTGTAAATCATACATATTTATTTTAGGACTGTCAATAATAATATCATAACGTGTTTCATTATCATTAATTTTATTTAAAACTAATCTAATTGAAAACTCGTCACTTCCATCACTAAATTCACGTTGTTCAATAAGTTTTTGTGTATATTTTTTATATTGCATATCAAGCTTATCATTTACTTCAGTTTCACTAGCCTTACAGCCAGTTATCAACAAACAAAGCATAATTATAAGAATTCGTTTCAATTTCATCACCGCTACCATTATAACATGTTTTATCTTAATCTAATAGAAAATAATGATAAACTAATTTTATTCACAAATTCATATCTAATTCACATTAAAAAATAAATAGGAACATAAGTTCCTATTTACATCTGAAAGTTTCACACGCAGTCTCTTTAACTTCTTTTGCAAGACTACCCTTACAATTACATACTGTAATTTCTTGAGCATCACATTTACAGTTATTATTGTAAACACAATTATCCACGTGACAACATACGTCTTTAGCCATGGAATCACCTCCATAACTATTTTTAACCATCTCATCAAAACTATACGAGAAAATTATTTTTTATTTATCTTCATATTCTATCAAGCAGCTAAAACTATATTCCAATTCATTTGAAAAAGTCATTGCAACTTGATAATGTAAATTAATAATTGAAACTTCCTCCTTTGCAATAAAATCGTTTAATTCATCTTCTAAATCTAATTCATGTGTTTTTTCAATAATTTTTATTTTCATAATTAAATTATAAAAAAATCATCATGAAAAAATTGTCTTATTGGTTTATTTCAATTTTAAAAGTTGCTTCAAATTGCTCATTTTCTTTTAAACTAACAATACCTTCTTTATCTTTAAATTCTCCACAAAAATCATCATAATCACTATGACCAAACCATGGTTCAATAGCAATTAATCCACCAACATGTTTAGCTGCCCAAATACCTAAATGAGTAAAACCATCCATATGAACAACTAATGATTTATTATGATTTAATGATTTTAATGCCATTTTATTTGATTTAAAATTTTCTAAAACAATCGTATCATTACTAAAAAGCTCTTGACGAACAAAAAATCTTTTTTCATTGTCTAAAAAAGAAACGGTTTCATGACTAATTCCTTTTTTCTCTAAATTAAGTACTTTTCTAGCTAAAGTTTCATTATCACTAAATTCTAAATAATAATCATTACTTGATTCACCTTCCATAAATGGACAAGCAAAAGCAGGATGTCCTCCTATTTGAAAATAAATTTCTTTATTATCAGTATTTGTAACCTTCAAATTACAAGCAAGAACATTATCATTTAAACTGTAAGTTACTTCTAATTTAAACAAATAAGGATACTGTTTTAATATCTCTTCATTTGGTTCCAATGTAAAAACAACTTCAGTATCACTTAATTGATTAGCACGATACTCGCTATGACGTGAAAAACCATGTTGAGTCATACTATATGTTTTACCATCAATACGGCATTCATTATTTTGAAGCGCTCCAACAATTGGAAATAAAATCGGTGCGCTACTTCCCCATTGAATTGGATCACGGCGCCACATATAATTGATTTGGTCGCTCTGTCCAACTATTTTAATAATTTCTGCCCCTTTATTTTCTAGAACAACTTCTAAAAAATCATTTTTTAATGTTATCATAATTACCTCCTGATTCATATATCTATAAATTATTATAGCATATCTATAACTAAACTAAAAAGCATATAAATTTTAATTTTAAAATAAAAGAGGCAACAAATGCCTCTAATTATTTATTATGATTTAAATCATCAATAATTTTTTCAATCTTATTACCATATTGTAAAGAAGTATCATTTACAAAATGTAACTCAGGAACTTTACGAATTGTAAGACGTTTTGCAAGCAACGAACGAATAAATCCCTTAGAACGCTCTAAAGCTTGCATTCCTTTACGTGTATCAAAATCCTTACCTAAAAATGTTACATAAATTTTAGCAATAGATAAATCATTAGTTAAATCAACTGCAGTAATCGTACAAAATCCTATCTTAGGATCACGAACTTCCATTTGAAGAATTTGTGATAATTCTCTTTGAATAATACCACTGACTTTTTCCTTCTTTAAAACCATGTAATCACCTACTTAACTTCTACTTCTTCCATGATATAACCTTCAACAATATCGCCTTCTTTAATATCATTAAAGTTTTCAATACTTAAACCACATTCAAAACCACTAGTAACTTCTTTAACATCATCTTGGAATCGTTTTAATGAACCAAGTTTACCTTCATAAACAACGACATCATCACGAATCAAACGAACGCCACAATTACGACGAATAAATCCATCAGTTACATAACATCCAGCAATATTTCCGACTTTTGACACTTTAATAACTTGACGAATTTCTGCTTGACCAGTAATTACTTCTTTGATTTCAGGCGCTAACATACCTTTCATTGCAGTTTCAATTTCTTCAACCATTTTATAAATGATATTATGAAGACGAATTTCAATACCTTCTTCTTCAGCTTTTTGACGAACTTTAGCATTAGGACGAACATTGAAACCATAAATGATTGCTTTTGAAGCTGTGGCTAATAAAACATCAGATTCAGAAATACCACCGGCTGTAGAGCGAATAACATTAACTCTTACACCTTCTACATCAATTTTTTCAAGTGAAGCTTTAACTGCCTCAGCAGTCCCTTGAACGTCAGCTTTAACGATAATATTTAAATCAAGCACTTCACCATCTTTAATTTGTGAAAATAAATCATCTAAAGACATCGCAGCTCCAACACTACGTTCTTTATCTAATTTTGCTTTCAAACGTGATTCTCCAACACTACGAGCTTGTTTTTCACTTTCAAAAACCATGAATTTATCCCCAGCAACTGGAACATCATTTAATCCAGTAATTTCTACTGGTGTTGCTGGTAAAGCTTCTTTAATTACTTTTCCTCGATCATCTAACATTTGACGTACACGTCCATGAGCAGTTCCTACAACAATTGGATCTCCAGCTCTTAAAGTACCATTTTCAACTAATAATGTTGCAACTGGTCCACGTCCACGATCTAGTTTTCCTTCAACTACACTACCATATGCATAACGATTTGGATTTGCTTTTAAATCAGCTAATTCAGCAACAACAATCAATGTTTCTAATAGCTCATCGATTCCAATTCCTTTTTTAGCAGAGATTTCACAATATACTGTATCTCCACCCCAATCTTCAGGTAATAATCCATACTCAGACATTTCACCTTTGATTCTTTCAGGATCAGCACCTTCTTTATCAATTTTATTAATAGCAACAACAATCGGTACACCAGCCGCTTTAGCATGGTCAATTGCTTCTTTAGTTTGTGGCATCACACCATCATCAGCTGCTACAACAATAATAACAATATCAGTAACTTGTGCTCCACGAGCACGCATTGCAGTGAAAGCTTCATGTCCTGGAGTATCTAAAAAAGTAACTTTTTTACCATTTACATCAACTTGATAGGCACCAATATGTTGTGTAATTCCTCCAAATTCGCCTTCAACAACCGCAGATTTTCTAATAGTGTCTAATAATGTTGTTTTACCATGGTCAACATGTCCCATGATCGTAACAACTGGACAACGAGGTACTAAATCACTTTCATCATCAACAATCTCAATTTCTTCAAAATTGATTTCATTTACTTCTACATGTTTTTCAGCATCAAAACCATATTCTAAACAAATTAATTCTACTTGTTCATCACTAAGAGCCGAATTTATTGTTACCATTGTTCCAAGTAAAAATAGTACTTTGATAATATTAGCAGGTGTTTGTCCAATTTTTTCTGCTAATTGTCCAACAGTAATTCCCTCTTCATACACAATCACTCCATCTTTAGCAACTGATTCTTCTTGTTTTGATGGAAAATTAGACATTAACTGTTTTTTCCCTTTTTTATTTTTTTTGTTTTGTTTTGCCATAATTTCACCCTCCTGTCTTTTCTTTTAAACTTTTTGCAAATCCAGCATCCTGAATCCCTAAAGCAACCCGATTATTTTTACCAATTGCACTCGATAATTCTTCTCTACTACTAGTTACTATATAATCAACATTATAACTAGTGCACTTGTCAATAAATTTCTTTTTAGTATTATCGCTAGCATCACTTGCAATAATAACTAGATATATCGCATTTGTTCTAATCTTTTTGATTAATGTTTCACCAGTAACAATTTTACGGGCACGACTAGCTAATCCCAATAAACTTAAAAAATTATTCATTAACCAACTTACCTAATTCCTCAAATATTTCATCAGGAATTTCAACTTGTAAAGAACGTGCTAACAACTTTTTCTTTTTTGCAATTTCAAAAGCTTCTTTACTTTTTTTCAAATAAGCCCCACGCCCATTCATTTTTCCTGTCAAATCAACAAACACTTCGCCCTCTTTATTACGAACGATTCTTACTAATTCTTTTTTAGGTAATTGTTCACCGGTAGCTAAACATTTTCTTAATGGTATTTTACGCAATATTATCACTCCCTAGTCAGCATCATAATATTTATCATATTCATCATAATCAATTTCTTCATCATATTTACTATATTCGTCATCTAAATCATAAAAATCATCGTCATCATAATCTTCTTCAACTTCAATAGTTTCATCAGCTTCATCATCATTTTTAACAATGACTTCTTCATCACTTACTTCATCATTATTTTCCAACATTTCTTGAGCAAATTGTTCTTCAAAGCTCGCATCAACAGGTGCTGGTTTTGATTCTAATTCTTCTAAAGTAATTAAACCATTTTCTAAAGCTTCACTTACTGATTTAATATCAATTTTCCATCCAGTTAATCTTACTGCTAAACGTGCATTTTGTCCACGTTTACCAATTGCAAGCGATAATTGATCATCTGGAACGATTACTAAAGCACTATGATCTTTTTCATTGATAGAAACATATTTAACTTCTGAAGGACTCAATGCATTTGAAATAAATTCAACAGGATCATTGCTCCAAATAATGATATCGATCATTTCACCATTTAATTCATCAACAACATTTTTAACACGACTTCCTTTAGGTCCAACACATGAACCGATTGGATCAATATTTTCATTACTTGCATAAACTGCAATTTTACTTCTTTCTCCTGGTTCACGAGAAACTGCTTTGATTTCAACTGTTCCATCAAAAACTTCAGGTACTTCTAATTCAAATAATCTTTTAACAAAATTTGGTTCTGTTCTACTTACTACAATATGAGTTCCTTTAGTTCCGCGATCAACATCACAAACATAGACTTTTAAATGTTGTCCCTCTTTTAATTTTTCTCCAGGAATTTGTTGATTCAATGCCAAAAACGCTCCTGTTTTTCCAATATTTACGATTGCAAACTTATCTTCAACACGGTCAACTATACCAGTGATAATATCATCTTTTTTATCAGCAAATTCATTATAAAGAGTTTCTTTTTCAGTTTCACGAATTTTTTGTCTAAACAATTGCTTTGTTTGAATCGCTGCTAAACGTCCAATATGTTCAACATCTGCTTCTGTTTCAACAACATCACCGATTTTATAAAATGGATTAATCGCTTGAGCTTCTTCCAACGATAATTCTAAATCTTCATCTTCAAGATCATCAACAACTGTTCTCAATTCAAATAATCTAAATTTACCAGTTTTTTCATTAATTTCAACACGGACATTAGCATCAGAATTTAAATAATTTTTCTTATATGCTTTTGCAATAGATTCTTTCAACATTTCTAAGAAGACATCTTTTTCAATTCCTTTTTCTTCAATTAATAAATTTAATGCCTCCATGAATTTAATACCAGCCACTTTAATATCCTCCTAAAATTTCACAGCTAATCTAATAAATTTAATATTGTTGTATTCAATTTTTACTTTCTTTTTAATATTCTTAACTAAATATTCAAATTCAATCGTTTCATCTTCAATTGAATTAATAAAACCTTCAACTTCATCTAATCCTGCAATTGGATTATAAAATTTTGCATATACATACTTTCCAATAGAAGATTTAACCTGTTCAAATGTCTTTAATGGTTTTTCAACCCCAGGCGAAGAAACCTCCAAATAATATTCTCCCTTAATTGGATCTTCTTCATCCAGCTTTTGACTGATTTGCTCACTTACCGCTACACAAGTATCCATATCTAAAAAACCTTCATTTTTTTCAACAAAAATTCTAAGATACCATTCCCCTTTATCTTGAACATATTCAATATCATCAAGATAAACATCATTACTTTGTAAAATTGGTTCAATCATTTCTTTAATCTTATTTAAAAGTTCCATCATTTCACCTCTATTCAATAATAAAGAGTGGGTTGCCCCACTCGCTTCTCTATGAAACTACAGCTATAATAACACATCTATTTAAAAATTGCAACTTTAAAAAAGTGATAATTGATTTCTTTCCTGCATCCCATTAAACACACCCATTTTAGTTAATGTTTTAATATGGGAATTATTTAATTTAGTACGTTTAATCACATCTTCTTTTGATAAAAATGGAGCTTGATTACGAGCATCAATAACAGTTTTAGCAACTGCTTCACCTAGTGCATCAACTGCACTAAAAGGCGGAATCAATCCAAATTCATCATTAGGATCTAAAATAAATTTGCTAGCCTGTGAGTATTGTAAACTAATTGGATTGAAATGGTAACCACGTTCAATCATCTCTAAAGCAATTTCAAAAACATCCCATAAACCTTCTTCTTTATTTGAAGCACTGCGCTGTGCTTTTAATTGAGCAATTTCTTCACGTCGTGCCATAATAGCATCTTTTCCTTGAATCAATGTTTCAATTTCATAAAAATCACAACGAGTTGAAAAATATACAGCATAGTATTCACGAGGATAATAAACTTTCCACCATGCCACACGGATTGCTGAAAGAACATAAGCAACTGCGTGCGCCTTAGGGAACATGTACTTAATTTTTTTACATGATTCAATATACCATTGCGGTACATTATGTTTTTTCATTAATTCCTCATACTGCATTTTAGGAAATACCGCTGTAGATTTACCTTTACGAACACATTCCATAATATCAAAAGCATCCTTATTTGGTAGACCCTTTTCAATTAAATAAACCATAATATCATCACGACATCCAATTACTTCAGACAACGTACAAGTACCCGATTTAATCAAGCTTTCAGCATTTCCTAAATAAACATCAGTACCATGAGATAGCCCTGAAATAATTACCAGATCACTAAATGATTTAGGTTGTGTTTGATCAAGCATTCCTCTTACAAAGTTGGTTCCAAACTCTGGTAAACCTAAAGCACCACTTTTACAACCAATAAATTCCAAATCACAGCCTAGTGCTTTACTGCTTGTAAATAATGACATTACTTTTTTATCATTTGTAGGAATTGTTTTAGGATCAACACCCGTTAAATCTTGTAGAGCACGAATTACAGTCGGATCGACGTGTCCTAAAATATCAAACTTTAAGACATTATCATGTATTGCATGGAAGTCAAAGTGAGTAGTTTTCCAAGTAGCACTTAAATCATCAGCAGGATATTGATAAGGTGTAAAATCAAAAACATCCATATCTCCAGGAATTACAATAATCCCCCCAGGATGCTGTCCTGTTGTTCGTTTAACACCACCACATCCAGCTGCAATTCTTTCTAATTCGGCACTTCTAATAGACTGATCTTTACCCATTAATTCTGCATATCCTTTAGCATACCCATATGCCGTTTTTTCAGCCACTGTTGAAATCGTTCCCGCTCTAAAAACATGATCTTCACCAAAAATTTCTTTAGTAAAGGCATGTGCATTAGCTTGATACTCCCCTGAAAAATTAAGGTCGATATCAGGAACTTTATCAGCATTAAAACCTAAGAAAGTTTCAAAAGGAATATTATGACCTTCACCTTTCATAATCGTTCCACATTTAGGACAAGGTTTATCCTCTAAGTCATAACCATCAGCAATCGTTCCTTCTTCTAAAAACTCACTATATGTACAATTAGGACATACATAATGAGGTGGTAGCGGGTTAACTTCAGTAATTCCTGACATCGTTGCAACAAACGATGAACCAACAGAACCCCTTGAACCAACTAAGTATCCATCATCATTAGATTTTTTTACAAGCAAATGTGAAATATAATAAATAACTCCAAAACCATGTTTAATAATATTACTAAGTTCTTTTTCTAATCTTTTTTCAACAATTGATGGTAAAGGATTACCATAAGTCTTATGTGCTGTTTCATAACAAAGTTTCTTTAAATTTTCATCAGCGCCATCAATTTTTGGCGTAAATAATTTATCATGAATTGGTTTTATCTCTTCAACCATATCAGCAATCTTATTAGTATTTGTTACAACATATTCAAACGTTTCTTCTTTTGATAAATATGGATAACATTCAAGCATCTCATCAGTAGTTCGTAAATATTGACATGGATTTTTTGCCTTTGGATTACGACGATCACAAAGCGGATGAGCTTTATGTCCAATTCCAATCGTTGGATTTGAAATAAAGACATCTCTAAAAATTCGATCTTTAACATCTAAAAAATGAACATCACCAGTTGCTACAATTATTTTATTTAATTTTTTAGCACAGCTAACAATTCTCTGTAAAGATTTAATCAATTCATCTTTATCTTGTAACTTACCACGTTCAATTAAATGGAAATAATCTTCCAACGGCTGAATTTCAATATAATCATAGAATTTCATTGCATTTTCTAAACTCTCATTAGATAAATTCAATGCTGCTTCAAAAACATCACTATTATAACAACTACTTCCAAATAACAAACCTTCTCGATAATATTCCAATCGTTCCTTTGGTATTCTTGATTCACCATGAAAATATTTAGTATTTGCTTCACTAACTAGTTTAAACATGTTTTTTAACCCTGTCTTATTTAGTGCTAAAGCGCACATATGATAAGGATAAACAATTTTATAAACATCATCACTTGTTAATTTACAAATATCTAATAAATTATATTTTCCACTTTGCATAATTTGATGAATCATTAAATTAAATACATCACCTAGTACCTTTGCATCATAATCAGCACGATGCGCTACTTCATCATCATAATTAACGCGATAACTACGACAAACATTACCTAATCGATACGATTTCATCGGCTTTAATATTACTCTTGCTAGAGCCAATGAATCAATGATTGGATTTTTAATTTCTGACATGTTATTTCTTCTTAAATTTTCATTTAAAAAACCTACGTCAAAACTTGCATTATGAGCAACTAAAATACAATCACCAAAAAATTCCATAATTTCAGGTAAAACTTCATCAATAGTCGGTTCATTTTTTACCATTTCATTAGTAATATTAGTAAGACTACTAATTCTTGAAGAAATTGTCTTTCCTGGATTAATAAACTTTTGCATTCGATCAATTACTTCACCATTTTTTATCTTGACCGCACCAAATTCAGTGATTCCATCATGAATTACTGATAGACCAGTTGTTTCTAAGTCAAAAGCTACATATGTTGCATGTTCAATTGAAACATCAATTGGATTATAAACAATATTTAAGACCGGTTCGACCATATTGAACTCAACACCATAAATCATTTTGATTCCTGCTTGCAAACTAGCACCTTGAGCTTCAGGGAAAGACTGTACATTTCCATGATCAGTTACTGCAATAGCTTTATGTCCCCATGAAGCTACAGTTTTTATATATTGTTCAATTGTTCCAATTCCATCCATAGCCGACATTTTTGAGTGTGTATGTAATTCTACTCGCTTTATTTCACTTGTATCTTTTCTAGGTGCGGGACCTTTGATAATTTCAACCTCACGAGCTATCATTACCGTTTCATGAGCATAACTGTCATAACGCACTTCTCCGCGTACTTTAACCCAGACATTTCCTTTACCGATTGATTTTAGTTCTTCAAGTGAATTATTTGAATTATTTTCAAAGCGTTTAACAATGATTGAATCAGTATAATCAGTTACCCATAAACTTTGAATATGTTTATTAGATTTAGTTACGATCATATCTGTTTTAAAAACATAACCTTTTATACAAATATTATTATCTAGTGTTTGATCTGTTATTTCTTCTATTTTCATATCGACTGCATTGCTTTTTTTGCGATATTTATTTTGAAAAGTATTTTCTTTCATACTTGGTTTTTCTGTTTTTTGAAGAAGTGACATATCAATTTCAACTGGTTCATATGTTTCCATTTCTTCTTTAATATCTTTAAAAGTATCATTTTCTTCATCAAGATAAAAATCAAAGTTTCGTTTAATTCCTGTTTGATTAAATAGTGATTCTATTTCACTTTTTAACTGTGTCAATTGTTCAAGTTGAATTGTATTACATGTTCCAATTTTAATAATTGGTCCCACTTTAAAATTATCTGTTGTTAAAGTTAAACAAACCGGATATTTTTGTTTTAATACTTCTAAAAGATAACCAATATATGGAAGTAATTCTTCTTGGTTAAAATCATTATTTTCATAATCAATCACATATTTTATTGGAAAAGGAAAATTATCTTTGTTTTGTATTAATAATTGATATTCATTAAATGGAATCAACTTTTGAAAAGATAAATAAAAAGTATAACTATCATCCTTACTTACAAATACTTTCGTTATTTTACCATCATTCAATCCTTCAGCTTCGTTTTCAATACCCAAATTTTTTAATAATATCAATAATTTATTATCCATTATTTCACCTCACATCTTATTAATATAAGAAAAGGGAATTTAATTCCCTTTAACCAAACATTCTTGAAATATCATTAATTGTAACATAAATCATTAAACCAAATACTAACACTAACCCAGCAACCTGAAGTAAATATTTAAGTTTAATCGGAATATCTCGACCTATAATTTTTTCAACTACTGCAAACAATGTTTGACATCCATCTAACCCTGGAATTGGAAGTAAATTAAACATTCCAATATTAGTAGATAAAAGTGCCAACAATATCAGTAATTGACTAATTGAACCAGTTTCTGTAATTTGTGATGTAACACTATAAATACCAGCTGGTCCAGATAATTGTCCAATCGTATTAGCTGAATCAGTAATCAACTTACCTAAAGTTGTAAAAATCAATAAAGACATTTCAACAAATTGATCCCAACCATAATTAACTGCTTCAAAAAAACTTAATTGTCTAGTTGCAGCGGTAATTCCCATCATGTACGAATTACTATCTGCATTAAATTTAGCGTTAACATCCTTAGTTAAAACTTTACCATCTCGAACAACTTCTACTTTTAAATTAATTTGTTCGCTTTCAGACTTTATATTTGAATTATCTAATATTTCTTGAATATCACTAAAAGACGCAATTATATTTTCTTCACCATCATATGTTATTTTTGAAATCACATCCCCTGCTTCTAATCCTGCCATCATCGCCGGACTATCTTTACTAACGGTTCCAATTTCAGGAGTATTTGTTTGGACGTTAATAAAACTATATACTCCAATCAAAATAACTAATGATAAAATGAAATTCATGAATACACCAGCTAGAAAAACAACGCATTTTTTCCAACAGCTAATTCCTTTAATTGTTCTTTCATATGGCACATCTTTAAATTCTTCAATATCATTATCAGCTTCACCTGCCATGCTTACAAAACCACCAATTGGTAAAGCTCTAATTTCATATTCAGTTTCACCAATTTTTTTAGAAAATAATTTAGGTCCCATTCCAATTGAAAACTCTGAACAATAAACACCAAAAAGTTTTGCAGTTACAAAATGACCTAATTCATGAACTAAAACTACAATTCCTAATATTAAAATAAAAACTATAATATTTATTAATGTCTGCATTAATCTTCTCCTATCTCATTTAATACAAAATTACGTGCCCAGCTATCAATATCAATTAATTCATTTAAAGTAGGATTTTTAATTTTCTTATGGCAAGATAAGGCTTTTTCTACTAATTCTTCGATTTGTAAAAACTCAATCTTACCATTTCTAAACAATTCATTTGCTTGTTCATTAGCTCCATTTAAAACACAAGGCATACTTCCACCATCAATTCCTGCTTGAAATGCAAGCTTTAAAGCTCTAAATCGTTCAAAGTCCGGTTTTTTAAATGTTAATGTCATGACTTTAGCCAAATCTAAACTTTCACTACCTACTAAAACATCACGATTTGGGTAAGTTAATGCATATTGAATCGGTAAACGCATATCTGGATTACCTAATTGTCCAATAATCGAATTATCAATAAATTCAACCATCGAATGAACAATGCTTTCAGGATGAATCAATACTTCAATTTGATCATAGTCAACATCAAATAACCATTTAGCCTCAATTACTTCTAAACCCTTATTAAATAACGTAGCACTATCAATCGTAATTTTAGCTCCCATTGACCAATTAGGATGATTCAATGCTTCTTGAACACTTACCCCTACAAGTTCTTCACGTTTTTTATCTCTAAAACTACCACCGCTTGCAGTTAAAATAATTTTTTTAATTTCTTTACTATTTTCACCATTTAATGATTGAAAAATTGCTGAATGTTCACTATCTACCGGTAAAAGCTTTACACCATTTTCCTTTACTAGCTTAGTAATTATATGCCCTGCAACAACTAAAGTTTCCTTATTTGCTAGAGCAATATCTTTTTTAGCTTTAATTGCTTCAATTGTTGGTAAAAGACCAGCAAACCCGACAATTGCATTTAAAACAATATCAACTTCACTTAAAGTAGCAATTTTTACTAACCCATCATTTCCATAATAAATCTTTTTATCAGGATATTTTGTTTGTAAATAATTTGCATCTTCTTTTCTAACAACACAAACATGTTCAACTTCAATTATCTTTAAAATTTCTTCTACTTTTTCAATATTATAACCTGCTGACATAGCTACAATTTTAAAACGTTCACGATGATTTTTTACAACATCAACAGTTTGCATACCTATTGAACCAGTAACACCTAATACTGTTATATACTTCATTTTAACCACACATTCCTTTCCGCCTGCGGCTACAAGGCACACATCGTTATGGATAATTCCTTGCTTGTGCAGGCATTTTATTTTATATTCTTACTGAAGGAGTCTTATACTACAAAGCACGGGGAGGTGAGTTGTAGATTTCTGCAGCTCGTTCAGTTCAAAACAGTATTTTAACCAGTGCAAGACTGAACTTTTCAAGCACACATGAGTATCGACATCCCAGTCTGTAGATTAATCATTGACTTGAGTTAATCTTTTAGTGTTGTTCAGCCAGTCACTGAGCTCCTTCTCTATAATCTGAAAGGAGCTTTTTATTTATGGAAATTATTTACCCTAGAGCCTGTGGCGTTGATGTGCACAAATCCTTCATTGTTGCGGTGATCTGCATCTCTGAATCCATCAAGCCCACGTACATTAAAAAAAGATTCTCAACCTTCAATAACCAGTTGATTCAATTTAGAGATTGGCTTATCGAGAACAACTGTCAAAATGTATGCATGGAATCCACTGGCAAGTACTATATCCCTGTATACAATGCATTGGAAGGCCATATTCCCAATGTCGTTGTTGCCAATCCTAAATGGGTCAAGGCTATCAAAGGTGAGAAGGATGACAATAAGGATGCCAAATGGATCGCCGATCTCTTTAAGTTCGGTATCGTCAGATCCAGCTATATCCCTGATAAGGATATTCGTATCCTTAGGGAATTTACTCGCTATCAGTATAAGCTTGTCAATATCCGTTCTTCTGAGAAGAATCGTTTCCAGAACGCTTTAACTGTTGGTAACTGCAAACTTGACCTTGTTTTTACTGATGTCTTTGGTAAATCTGCTTCCTCTATTGTCGATACCATTTTATCAGATGAACCCTATACAAGTGAAGATATTCTTTCTAAAGTTCATGGAAAATGTAAATCTTCTACGGGAGATATCCTCTCTGCTGTTGAAGGCACTGATCTGAATCACTTCCAAAAGGAAAGAATCAAAATCGTTCAAAAGCATATGAAACAGCTCGATTCCCTTCTTGACGAGGTTCAGCATCATATTGACATGATGGTTCTAGCCTATGAAGACTATATTCAGCTTCTGATGACGATTCCAGGTGTCAGCAGAAAATCTGCCATTATCATTATTTCTGAACTTGGCATCGATGTTTCCCAATGGTCAAGTGCTCGTAAGCTCGCTGCATGGGCTGGACTGGCTCCTGGACGCAATGAATCTGCCGGAAAGAAGAAATCCGTAAAGATTTCAAAAGCTGGTATCTATCTCAAGCCATGCCTCGTACAGGTTGCACATGCTGCTGTTAAGGATAAGAGCTGTAGCTACTATGCAGAAAAATTTGGTAGAATTTCCAAGCGTCGTGGCAAGAAGCGTGCCATCATAGCAATTGCCAGAAAGATACTTGTAGCCATCTATCATATACTCAAGACAGGTGAAGTCTTCAATCCATCAGATATGGCAGATGTCGAAACAACGAAAGAAGATCGCATTGCTTATATCACAAACAATTTCAGAAATGCCTTCAATCAGCTCAGCCGAACTGGTTTAAGTGAAGAAGAAATCTTAAGCATTATCATCAAGAAATCTGACAACTCACCTCAAACAGAATAGCCATCCATTTGGGGAAAGGGGCATTATGCACTTTTTTGGTAAAATCTATATTTCCATTTCTATTTTTTATTCAGATTATACCCTCACCATCACTAAAAAGAAACTTAATACTAATGCATTAAATAAAATACTATCAATTCGATCTAGTACACCACCATGTCCTGGAAGTAAATTAGAATAATCTTTAACTCCAAAATGACGTTTTATCGCACTAAATACTAAATCACCTACTTGACCAGTAATTGTTAAAACAAAACATGCTACAATCAAAATTCGATTAGTTTCAATTATACCTAAATAACTAGCATAAGCAACTGAAAGTATTGTTCCAAGTAAAATTCCACCAATTGACCCTTCAATTGTCTTTTTTGGTGAAAGTCGAGGAATCAATTTATGTTTTCCAATAGTCACCCCAGTAAAATAAGCACCTGTGTCACTACCATATGTAGCTAATGCTAACAACAATAAATATTCAAAACCATAAATATCACGAAGAGCCATTAATGCATGTAAACCACTACAAATCAATACCCCCATCGTAAAAATATAACTAGTTCGTTCAATTGTTAAAGTATCATCAAAAATCGTTGCAGTAAAAAGAACAACTAAATAAAGTAAAATCCCATATGATGCTAAAAACAAATCATTTTGATCAAATAAAAATCCATAAACAAAAAACAAGGCTACCAATGGATAAATATATAATTTTACTTTCGGTCTTGTACAAATGCGTAGCATTTCATAAACTGCCGCAATTAAGGCTACAGCAATAAATCCCTTAAAAAAATAACCACCAAGAATAACACATGGTAAAGCAACAGCAATTAAACAAATCGCAGTAATAATTCTTTGTTTCATTATTTCAATCCTCCAAAACGTCTATCACGATTTTGATATAGCCAAATTGCTTTTAACAACTCATCATCATTAAAATCCGGCCAAAAAACATCAGTGAATACAAATTCTGCATATGCTAGTTGCCATAATAAAAAATTCGATAATCTTTGTTCTCCACTAGTTCGAACCATTAAATCAACATCAGGTAAATCACTAGTCATTAATTCACTTTCAAACAATTTTTCATCAATTTCATCAACATCAATTTGTCCATCTTTAACTTTTTTAGCAAGCTTTTTACTTGCCCAAACAATTTCATCACGTCCACCATAAATAAAAGCAAAACATAATTTCAAACCAGTATTATTTTTTGTTTGTTCAATAGCTTTATTAATGATATCTTGCGTTTCTTTAGGTGCCATTTCAAGATGTCCAATCGTACATATTTTAACATTGTTTTCCATTAATTCTTTCATATATGAATTAAAGAAATCTTTTGGTAATTTAAAAATGTATTGCACTTCACTATCAGGACGAGCAAAATTTTCTGTTGAAAAAGCATAAACTGTCATTGCTTCTACTTTTAATTCATTACATTTTAAAGCAATGTCACGAATTGTTTTTGTTCCTTCATGATGTCCATAAGTTCGTGGCATTTTTCTTTTCTTTGCCCAACGTCCATTTCCATCCATAATAAAAGCAATGTGCTTTGGTATATTATCTAAATCTATATCATGATAATCTATTTCTTCAATTTTATTTTTCTTTAAAAACATTTGTCAACCTCCCGCTTAACTAATCGAGATTATACCATAAAAAAGCAATAAAAAAAAGATGCTAAAATAAGCTTAGCATCTTTGATATTATACTGTCATAATTTCTTTTTCTTTTACTTTTGCAATTTCGTCAATTTCTTTAACAAATTTATCAGTTAATTTTTGAACTTTTTCTTGTCCAGCTTTAATTTCATCTTCACTTCCATCAACTTTTTTAATTTCATCATTACTATCACGACGGATATTACGAATTGAAACCTTAGCATTTTCAGCAAATTTCCATACTTGTTTAGCAAATTCTCTACGACGATCTTCTGTTAAAGCAGGAACCATGATACGGATAATTTCACCATCATTTTGAGGAGTTAACCCTAATTCAGCTTCATAGATTCCATGTTCAATATCTTTAATTACAGATTTATCATAAGGTTTGATTACTAATTGACGTCCTTCTACAACTGAAATACCTGCCATTTGATTAATTGGCGTAGGTGAACCATAATAGTTAACCATAACACGATCAAGCATTGCTGGATTAGCACGTCCAGTTCTAACAGTAGTTAAATCACGCTTAAAAGAGTCAATTGTTTTACCCATTCTTTCACTAGCTTCATCTAAAATCATATCAATCATTTTTATTTACCTCCAGAAATAGTTGTTCCAATTTTATCGCCATTACATGCTTTAGCAATATTACCATCTTCAGACATATTAAACACGCATAAATCAATATTATTGTCTTTACATAAAGTAATTGCAGTTTGATCCATAATCTTTAAATCTTTTTGTAAAACATCAAAATATGAAATCTCATCAAAACGTACTGCATTTGCATCAAGTTTAGGATCAGCAGAATATACACCATCAACACCATTTTTAGCCATCAAAATAACATCTGCATTAATTTCAGCTGCTCTTAAAGCCGCTGTTGTATCAGTTGTAAAAAAAGGACTACCAGTACCAGCACCAAAAATAACGATTCTGCCCTTTTCTAAATGACGAATCGCACGTCTTCTAATATATGGCTCAGCTACTTGGCGCATTTCAATTGCTGAAAGAACTCTTGTTGGGACTCCAATTGCTTCTAATGCATTTTGAACTGCCAAACCATTCATAACAGTAGCCAGCATTCCCATATAATCAGCACTAGAACGATCCATTCCCATATCTGCACCTGTTTTACCACGCCATATATTTCCACCACCACAGACAATTGCTATTTCAACACCTAAATCTTTAGCATCTTTAATTTGTCTAGCAATATCGGCAACAGTTTTAGCATTTATACCTATTTTGTCTTCTCCAGCTAAAGCTTCACCACTTAATTTTAATAATACTCGCTTATACTTCATAATTCTCTCCTTTTATATTTTTTAAGAGTCATGCATAATTTACATCAATTATTAGCAATGATGAATACATTATCTTTAAAAAATTTATCACATTTTTTTCTTTTAGTCAAGCGACACCTATTTCACAAAAAAGTCCCTTTGAAAGGCTATAAAGCGTATCAAAGGGATACTTTGTCTAATTATTAAATAATACAATTAAGCTTTCATTTGAGCAGCAACTTCTTCAGCAAAGTTTTCTTCTCTTTTTTCCATTCCTTCACCAACTTGGAATCTAACCATATTTAAAACTTTACCTTCACCTAAGAATTTAGCTACAGTTTCATCAGGATTTTTAATAAATTCTTGATCAACTAAGCACATTTCTTTTAAGTTTTTATTTAATCTACCTTCAACCATTTTTTCAATAATATTTTCTGGTTTAGGTTTAGCTGCTTGAGCGTTTTCTTCCATAGCTTGAGCTTTTAATACAGCTAATTCATGATCTAAAACATCTTGAGGGATAGCTGTTCTATCAATATATTGTGGGTTTGAAGCAGCTACATGCATAGCAACATCACGAGCTTTTTCATCAGTAGAATTAGCAACTTTAACAATTGCAGTCATTTTTCCACCCATATGTGAATAAGCACCGAATACTTCACCAGCTTCTTTAGTTAAAACTTCAAATCTTCTAAAGCTTAATTTTTCTCCGATTTTTCCACTAGCTTCAGCAATAACTGTTTCTAATTTTTTACCTTCTACTTCAGTATTTAATGCAGCTTCTAAATCTGCTGGTTTGCTTGATGCAACAGTTTTAGCGATTGTATTTACTAATGCTTGGAATTCAGCATTTTTTGCAACGAAGTCAGTTTCAGAGTTAACTTCAACGATTGCAGCAGTATCTCCATCAACTACAAATGTAGTTAAACCTTCAGCAGCGATACGATCAGCTTTTTTAGCAGCTTTTGCAATTCCTTTTTCTCTTAACCAGTCGAATGATTTTTCAATATCACCATCACAAGCTTCTAATGCTTTTTTACAATCCATCATCCCAGCACCAGTTTTTTCACGTAATTCTTTTACTAATTTTGCACTAATTGCCATTTTTATTTTCTCCTTTATCCTTCTTTATTTAAAAAGAGAAAGCTAAGCTTTCCCTTATTTTCCTTGATTAATTTTCAGTTCCAGCTGTCTTTTCTTCTTTAGTTGCTTTTGGAGCATTGTTTTTTCTTGGATTTGGTTTTCCAGCTTTATTTCTTGGAGCTCTTCTTTGATTATTTTCAACTGAAGTGATAGCATCATTCATAGATACTTCTTTATCATCTTCATCTTTGATATATGCTACAGTTAATGGTTCATTTTTAGCTTCACAAATAGCATCTGCCATAGCTGCAACAATTAATTTAACAGCTCTGATTGCATCATCATTAGCTGGGATAACATAATCCACTTCATCTGGATCACAGTTAGTATCAACGATACCAAATACTGGGATACCTAAGATTCTAGCTTCAGCTACTGCATTATGTTCAGCTTTTGGATCAACTACAAATAAGGCATTTGGTAATCTTCTCATTTCTTTAATACCACCTAAGTTCTTTTCTAACTTAGCAGCTTCTTTTTTAAGTAAGATTACTTCTTTTTTAGGTAATAAATCAAAAGTTCCATCAGCTTCCATTTTTTCTAATTCAATTAATCTTTTGATTCTTTTTTGAATTGTTTTAAAGTTAGTTAAAGTTCCACCTAACCAACGAGAATTTACATAGAAACTTTCAGAACGAATTGCTTCTTCTTTCACTGCTTCTTGAGCTTGTTTTTTAGTACCAACAAATAATACTTTTCCACCTTTAGCAGCGATTTCATTCATAGCTTTATAAGCTTCATCGATTTTTTTAGATGATTTTTGTAAATCGATAATATAAATTCCGTTTCTTGCTGTAAAGATATATGGAGCCATTTTAGGATTCCATCTTTTTGTTTGATGTCCGAAATGAACACCTACTTCTAATAATTTTTTCATTGAAATTACTGACATTGTAACTTCCTCCTTTTCGTTTTTTCCTCCATTATTTCGAACATTTATCACCGATAGGCACTAGATAAATGAATCCATAATGTGTGTATTTTTCATACCTTTTGAATTTTATCATAGTTTTTTCTATCATTCAAGAATTTTTTTACATTTTTAACTACGCGGATGTGTTTTCATATAAACCTTTTTCAAATGATCTTTACTAATATGTGTATATACTTGTGTTGTCGCTAAATTTTTATGTCCTAACAATTCCTGAACCGTACGAATATCAGCTCCGGCATTTAATAAATGCGTGGCAAACGAATGACGAATTGTATGAGGATGTATTTTTTTTGTAGCATCATATTTAAAAGTAACCCGATCAACAATATTTTCAATTCCACGATTAGTCAAAGGATTACCAAACTTATTAACAAAAATAAAATTATGACCCTCATTTTTGATCATCAAATTATTCCTTGCTTCACCAATATATTTAACTAACCAATCACGAGCATATTCATGAAAAGGAACATAGCGATCTTTTCCACCTTTTCCATGAACAAGAACGACCATCTGATTAAAATCAATATCACTAACTTGTAAATTAGCCACTTCTGAACAACGCAATCCTGAAGCATACATCAATTCTAGCATTGCTTTATTTCTAATCCCTAAATCATCTTTAGTTTCAATACTATCCAATAAATCAATCATTTCTTCTTGAAAAAGAAAATCCGGATTACGCTGACCAACTTTTTGTGATTCAATTAATTTAAAAGGATTATCTTTGATAAACTCTTCTTTTAACAAATAATCAAAAAAACTTCTCAATGCACTCAAACGATGATTAATACTAGATTTAGCTAAATTTTCATCATACAACTTAGTTAAATATCCCCGCAACATCAAATAATCAACATCATTATAATCACAGATTCCCTCTTGCACTAAATAAACCTTAAAATGCATAATTTCACGACGATATGATGCAATTGTATTATTTGAATAATTACGTTCATATTTTAAACAATCTAAATACTTATTAATTAATTTATCCAAGTCCATTTTCTACAACAAATTCTTTCATTGTATTAATCGCTCGCGTAGCATATGCCTCTTTACGCTCTTTCTTTTTAATTCTAGTAGGAAAATCAGGTAAAATCCCAAAATTAGCTTTCATTGGTTGGAAATCATCTTTAGAAGCATTAGTTATATAATTAGCTAGTGCTCCCATAACTGTTTCTTTAGGAAAAGCTAGCGGTTCTTTACCCTCTAGTAATCTAGCCATATTAATTCCTGCTACAATCCCACTTTGAGCCGATTCAACATATCCTTCAACCCCAGTGATTTGTCCAGCCATAAAAATATTATTAGCAAGCTTTAATTGATACGTATTTAATAAATGTTTAGGTGAACAAATAAAACTATTTCGATGCATTACCCCATAACGAACAAAAGATGCATTTTCCAACCCAGGAATCATATGAATAATTCGTTTTTGTTCTGGCCACGTTAAATGAGTTTGAAAACCAACGATATTATACAAACTAGCTTGTACATTATCCTGACGCAATTGAACTACTGCAAATGGTCTTTTTCCTTCAGGTGTATTTAATCCCACCGGTTTCATCGGCCCAAATAACAATGTTTGTTTACCTCTTCGCGCCATTTCTTCAAAAGGCATACAACCTTCAAAAAACTTCTCTTCAAACTCTTTTGGTTTTACAACTTCAGCATTGATCAATGCATCATAAAAATCATTGAACTGCTCTTCAGTCATTGGACAATTAATATATTCATTATCACCTTTATCATATCTAGATTTATAATAAGCAATTTCAAAATCAATACTATCTTTAGTTACAATTGGTGCTGCTGCATCATAAAAATAAAAATAATCCTCACCTAATTTATCTTTAATCGCATTTGATAAACTATCACTTGTAAGCGGTCCTGAAGCAATGATTGTATAACCCTCAGGAAACTTTTCAACCTCTTCATTAATAACTTCAATCAACGGATGATTTTTAATAAATTCTGTAATCGCTTTTGAAAAATTCTCACGATCTACCGCTAATGCTCCACCCGCTGGAACCTGATGAAGTCGAGCATATTTAATAACTATACTATCCAACATTTCCATTTCACATTTTAATACTCCAACCGCATTAGTCATTCCATCTGCCCTTAAAGAATTAGAACAAACTAATTCAGCGAAATTTTCGCTATGATGTGCCGGCGTCATTTTCTTAGGACGCATTTCATATAAGCGTACCTTATAGCCACGTTTTGCCAGTTGATAACTAGCTTCAACTCCAGCTAACCCAGCACCAATTACATTTACTATTTTTTCCATCTCTATCACCTTTTACATTCTAACATTTATAAATTGAAAACAAAAGTAGAACAAATGTTCTACTTAATAATTGTTTTACATTTAGGATAATTTGAACAAGCTTTAAATTCTCCATAGCGTCCTTGTTTAATTACTACCGGAGATCCACAATTAGGACAAACTTCATCTGTCATCACCGGTTCTTTTTTCTTACTATTTTTAATATACTTACATTCTGGATAATTTGAACAAGCTTCAAAACGACCGAAGCGTCCATTTTTAAAGACCATTTTACCGCCACATTTAGGGCACTCTTCACCCGTATATTCTAATTCGACAGGATCTTTTTTAATATATTTACATTCCGGATAATTTTCACATGCCACAAACAGTCCATAACGTCCGCGACGTTCAACTAAATCATGTCCACATTCAGGACATTTTTCACCAGTTTTTTTCGGTGCCACTACTTCCATTTTATCATAAGCATCATCTAACAGCGGTTGGAAAACATCCATAAAGCTTTGTAAAGCACTTACATAATCATCTTCACCTTCAGCAATTTCATCTAATTCATGTTCCATTTTCGCTGTATATTCAACATTGATAATATCATTAAAATACTGCGTTAAACGATCACTAGTTAAAATTCCTGTTTCTGTTGGTTTGAAAGCTTTATCAACTAATTCAACATAACCTCTAGTTTGAATTGTATCAATAATCATCGCATAAGTACTAGGACGTCCTATTCCAAGCTCTTCCATTTCTTTGATTAACTTAGCTTCACTATAACGAGCAGGTGGTTTAGTAAAATGTTGTGTTTTTTCAACTTTTTTACTTTCCAACATTTCCTTTTCTTTAAGCTCAGGTAATAATTCATTATTTTGTTTTTCATATTCACCATAAATACGTAAATATCCATCAAACTTCATTACTGAACCAGTAACCTTAAATTCATAACCATTGTTCATTAATGATACCGAAGTAGCATCAAATTTTGCTGGTGCCATCAATGAAGCCATTGCTCGAGCATAAATCAACGAATACAATTTATATTCATCTGGTTTCAAGAATTTTTTAACACTTTCAGGTGTTCTTAAAGCACTAGTTGGACGAATCCCCTCATGAGCATCTTGAACATTTTCTGTTTTTTTACTCACTTTTACTTTTCCAACATAATCTTTACCATACTTTTCTTCAATATATTCATACGCACTTTTTACAAACACGTCAGATAATCTTGTTGAATCAGTACGCATATAAGTAATCAAACCTACCGTTTCATCTTCTAAAGCAACACCTTCATATAGTTTTTGAGCAATCGACATTGTTTTTTTAGCTTTATACCCTAATTTTGAAGAGGCTTCTTGTTGTAAAGTTGAAGTAATAAATGGTAATTTCGACTCTCTTTTTTTAGTTGTCTTTTTAACATTAGCAACTTCAAATTCTTTATTTAAAGATTCATAGATTTGATTAGCTTCTTCACCATTTTTAATTTCTAATTTAACATTATTGTATTTAGCTAATTCACCAGTAAATTCAATTTCATCTTTTTCAAACTCAGCTTTTATTTTCCAATATTCTTGAGGAACAAAAGCTTCAATTTCACGTTCTTTTTCTACAATTAAACGTAACGCAACCGATTGAACTCGCCCAGCACTTTTTGATTTGATTTTCTTTTGCAATAACTTTGATAATTTAAAACCAATAATTCGATCTAAAACCCTTCTTGTTTCTTGTGATTTCACTAAATTTTGATCAATCTTACGTGGATGTTGTAAAGCATTTATAACCGCATCTTTAGTAACCTCATTGAAGACCACACGATTTTCTTTATCCATATCAACATTTAACACTTGTGCTAAATGCCATGAAATCGCTTCCCCTTCACGATCGGGGTCGGTAGCTAGATATACTTCATCAGATTCTTTAACTAATTGTTTCAATTCTTTTACAACATCTTTTTTATCTTTGTTTATCACATATTTAGGTAAAAATTGATTTTCAACATCAACTCCTAATCCCTCTTTACCAGAAGTTGCCAAATCTCTTACATGTCCTTTTGAAGAAGTAACTATATAGTCACTTCCTAAGTATTTTTCAATTGTTTTGGACTTGGATGGCGACTCAACTATAACTATTTTTTTGCTCATTTCATTTCCTCCACATAATTAACACCAATTATTAGTGTTTTTTGTTATTTTGTCAACCTAAAATTTAAAAAACCTTTAATCATCAACAATATCACTAATATCCATAACTAATTTAGCTCCTTGTTGAATCAAGCGATTACAACCTGAAGAATCATCAATTCTACTTGGAATACAGTAAATATCTTTCCCTTGTTCCAAGGCATGACCTACTGTAATCATCGTACCACTACGTTCATTTGCTTCGGTTACTAATATAGATTCACTCAACCCCGAAATTATGCGATTTCTTCGTGGAAAATTAATTTTCTTAGGTACCAAGTTCCCTGGATATTCACTAATAACCAACTGATTTACTTTCATTATTTCATAAATTGCTTTGTTTTTTAATGGATAACAATTATCAATTCCACTTCCAAGAACTGCAATCGTCTTTCCAAGTACATTCATTGCACTTTGATGAGCCATGGCATCAATCCCTAAAGCCATCCCACTTACAATCGTATAATTTTCCAACACTAATTTACTAACTATCGTCTTAGTTACTTCAATTCCATAATCACTAGGTTGGCGCATTCCAATAACTCCTATACATTTAGTGTTAACTAAATTTAAATCACCATAGTAAAACAACACAAATGGTGGGCAATTTATTTCTTTTAAAGCAGCTGGATAATCATCAGAGATTATTGTTGTATACTTAGATTTCAACTCCTTAAAAAGATGCTCCTTTAGATCATCGTCAACTTTTTCTTTACGTTCTAAAGCCTGATAGATTTTATCAAAATCACCGGCATATTTTAACGCAAAATATAATATAATTTCTTCCATCATTTAATCACCTCATTATCTTTTACAAATAAAAAAAGATAATTACTACAAAAATAAAAATGTCACTTTAAAAATCAAATGACATTTGTTTTTGCATTGCCTTTAAAACTGGTGCAAAAGATTTTCGATGGATCGGACAAGGTCCATATTTTTCAAGTGCTTCTTTATGCATTTTAGTAACATAACCTTTATGTTTATCAAAACCATATTCTGGGTAAATTTTAGCATATTCTTCCATTAAATGGTCTCTAGTTACTTTAGCTAATATACTTGCTGCTCCAATTGAAATACTCTTAGCATCTCCTTTAATAATTGCTTCATGGTTAGAATAAGATAAAGGCATAGCATCACTTAAAGCAAACATTTTATCTCGCATTAAATTACTAATACATTTTTCCATTGCTTGCTTACTTGCCTGATAAACATTTAATTTATCCACATCTTCAACACTAACTATTTCAATATCATATGCAAGAGCATTTTCAACAATCAATCCATATAATTCTTCGCGTTTTTTATTTGAAAGCTGTTTAGAATCATTAATTCTTTCATCATAATAGTCTTTAGGAAAAATAACACCTGCCACTACTAACTCTCCAGCCATCGGCCCTCGTCCTGCTTCATCCAAACCAATAATGTAGTCATATCCTAAATTATAATACTTATTTTCATACTCATAGCGTTCCATCTGGTTTCTCCCAAGTAATTTTACCGATATTGCCATCAAAAATATCGTTAAAAAAGACTTCCATCACTCGATCATAATCAGTATAGCCTCTTACTGGCTTTATTTTACGATTTTTAGCAATATCATCATATACTTTTTCAATCCAATCACTTTCAAAATCAATTTCAATATCATATCGTTTTTTTACACTGCCAGGATATGTTTTTTCTAAATATTCGATTGCATAAATAAACAATTCATCTAGTGGTAAAATATCTTGTTTAATCGAACCAATCAATGCAATATTTCTAGCGATATTTATATCTTCAAAACGTGGCCACAATACTCCTGGGGTATCAAATAGTTCAAAATCTTTATCAACCCTAATAATCTGTTGAGCCTTAGTCACTCCTGGGCGATTTCCAGTAACTGTCGCTTTACGTTTAGCCAAACGATTAATAAACGTTGACTTCCCAACATTGGGAATACCTAAAATCATCGCCCGCATCGCACGAGGTTTAAGTCCTCTTTTTGCTTCACGTTCCATCTTTTCTTTTAAAATTTCTTTACAGACATTTATTACTAGCTGATACTCATTAAAGTTTTTTAAATTCACACAAATCGCATGAAGATTTTTGCTTTTAAAATACTCAATCCAAAGCGCTGTAACTTTATCATCAGCTAAATCTTTTTTGGTCATAACAATTAATCTTGGTTTATTATTACAAATTTGATCAAACATTGGATTTTTAGAAGATAATGGCGCTCTTGCATCCACTAACTCTACAACAATATCAATCAACTTTATTTTCTCACTAATTTCACGACGTGCTTTGGCCATATGTCCAGGAAACCATTGAATTTGTTTAGACATATTATCTTCCTCCATTATTCTACAAATTTCATATTCTTTAAAGGAAAAATTACTATTCCTTTTTTACCAATTATATCACTGTACTTAAAAGTTCCTAATGTTCTAGAATCAGATGAACGCAAACGATTATCTCCTAATACAAAAATTTCATCATTATCTAAAGTTATTTCAAAATCCTCAGTAAACAACTTAGCATTATATTTTTCCTTTGCTTCTTCAATATAATCTTTATCTAAATAATCCTCTACATAATACGTACCATTAATATATAATTTATCATCTTTAAAAACAATATTATCTCCAGGCAATCCAATTACCCTTTTTATAATATCTTGATTTAATTTATCAGACTTTAAAACAACAATATCAAAACGCTTAATATCACTTCTATTTAAATATAATTTATTAACAATCAAGGTATCTTTATCATGTAAAGTAGGATACATACTATCGCCCTGTATTTTTACTGGGACAACAATTTTAGTACAAACAGTAGCTGTAACTGCAACAATAATTACTAATTCTAATGAAAACCTAATCAATTCTTTTCTTTTTGCCATTACAAAGCCTCCTACGATATTCTATTATACAAAAAAAACATTTAAAAAGAAATGAAATAATTTCTTGTTTTAATTAAAACCAGTAAAAAAAAGAAATGGAAACCCATTTCTTATTTTCTAATTTCTTTAATTCTAGCAGCTTTACCAGATAATCCACGTAAATAGTGAAGTTTAGCACGACGTACTTTACCAATTTTAGCCACTTCAATACGATCAATAATTGGTGAATGAACTGGGAAAGTTCTTTCAACACCTACTTGATAAGAAATCTTTCTTACTGTAAATGTTTCAGAAATACCGCTACCTTTTCTTGCGATACAAACCCCTTCAAATAACTGAACACGGAATTTGTCACCTTCTTTAATTTTTACATAAACTTTTAACGTATCCCCTGCTTTGAATTCAGGAATATCACTTCTTAATTGTTTTTTAGTAATTTGTTCTACTAATTGTAAATTCATTTCTTTTCTCCTTTATCAAATTTTGTCTTGGATGTTCATTCGATTAACCAGCGGAACACCTGCAGTCTCACGACTTCGATATTATACATCATTTAAACAACAATTGTCAATCTTCTTCTTTAATTTTTTTCATCATTTCTAAGCTTTCATTATCAAATTCATATTTTTCTAATAAATCTGGTCTTTTTAAATACGTTCTTTTTAACGATTGATATTTACGCCATTTACGAATATTTTCGTGATGTCCACTAAGCAAAACATCAGGTACACTTTTCCCCTCATAACATTGTGGTCTAGTATACTGCGGGTATTCTAAAAGTCCTTGACTAAATGAATCATCTTGATGACTGTCTTCTTTAATCGCCCCATCAAGTAGCCTAATTATCGCATCACTTACAACCATACTACCTAACTCACCACCAGTTAATACATAGTCACCAATTGATATTTCCATGTCAACATAATCACGAATTCTTTCATCAAAACCTTCATAATGACCACAAATAATAATTAAATGTTTTTTAGTTGATAAAGTGGTTGCTAAAGCATGATTAAAAGTTAATCCTTGCGGTGACATCAAAATAACCATACTATCATCATCAACAAGAGTTTTTAAACATTCAATAATCGGTTCACATCTAAGCACCATCCCTTGTCCGCCACCATATGGATAATCATCAACATGTTTATGCTTATCATTAGAAAATTCTCTAAAATCATGCAACTTAACTTCAACAAGATTTTTTTCTATTGCTCTTTTAATAATAGACGTATTTAAAAAACCTTCAAACATTTCTGGAAACAATGTTAAAATATCAATCTTCATCAATTAACCCCTTAATCAATTCAACTTCAATAATTTCATTATTTAAATCTACATCTTTAATAAAAGCATCAACATATGGAATTGCAACATTTTTCCCATTATAATCAACATTTAAAATATCATGACGTCCATTATTATAAATTGTTTTAACTTTTCCTATTACTTTATCATCACATTTTACCATTAATCCAATTAAATCATCATAAAAATATTCATCTTCATCTAATAAGGCATTATCCTTTAAACCGTAAACAAATGAACCAACATATTTTTCTACTAAATTAATATTTTGATGATCCTTGAAGGCTACTAAATAATTATTTTTATGAAACCTGGAAGAAATAATTTCTAATTCAATATCATTTCCATGATAACGAATATATAAAGAATTGCCCTTTTTAAATCTTTCATCACTAAAATCACTATTCGATCTAATTTTCAACTCACCTTTTAAAGCATGAGTACCCATGATCTTACCTACTTTAACCTTATCCATCATTTCATTATGAAAATTTATAAATTTCCATTTAGCTCCTTTCAACTTATTCACATTATTCACAACATATTCACTTATCAAATATTTTACTTAAAAAAATAGATGTGCAAAACACATCTATTTTCTATTCATACGATTCAAACTTAATATCTAATTTTTTACTAGTCATTCGACCAGCTACTGACATCAATTGTCTAATTGAATTGGCCATTATTCCTTTACGTCCAATCAATCTAGCGATATCATTTTGAGCGCAAAACACATGCAATACTACAACATTTTCTTCTAACGAAGGCATTTCACGTACTTCTAAGTGTTCTTTGTCTTCGACTAATTCAATTGCGATATCTTTAAGAATCTTTGCGTAATCCATAATTATTTACCTGATTTTGAATCAGCAAATTTTTTCATAATTCCTTGCTTAGATAATAAGTTTTTAACTGTATCAGATGGTTGAGCTCCGTTATTTAACCATTTTAATACTTCTTCTTCTTTAATAGTTACTTGAGCAGGATTAGTGCAAGGATTATATGTTCCTAACATTTCAATAAAACGCCCATCTCTTGGTGCTCTTGAATCTGCTGCTACTATTCTATAGAAAGGAGCTTTTTTAGCACCCATTCTAATTAATCTTAATTTTACTGCCATTTATATATCCTCCTAATTAATTTACTCGTCTACTTTAACATACCAAATATAAGGTGTCAAGCTTTTTTGCTTGACACCTCTAATTTTTAAATAAATTTCTGTTTATCTATTATTAAATTCGTTAATAATTATTTTAAAAATTCTTTGATTTCATTAATACTTCGCTTATCTAAGATCATTTCAAATATTTTATCATATTGTTCATTATTTAAATTCTCTAAAATACTGTCATCTTCTTTAGGATAATATTTATTAAATAATTGTTTAATTAAGTTGTATTTTCCTTGTCCGATTCCTTGCATAACTCCTTGTTCGATTCCCATTTCAAGACCTTGTTCAATTCCTTGTTTTATTCCCTCTTCAATTCCTTCTTCTTTTCCTTTTTCATACATGTCCTGTTTATCTC
>ERZ791922.167-NODE-167-length-55660-cov-2.926571_pt1 | contig 55660 bp, 50 predicted proteins | sample MGYA00510134_ERZ791922 | MGnify/ENA primary metagenome ERZ791922 (study PRJEB30046, sample SAMN00792101) | human gut metagenome | study: EMG produced TPA metagenomics assembly of the A metagenome-wide association study of gut microbiota in type 2... | reverse complement strand
GCGCGGGCGCTCGCTCCATCCGCCTGAATCTTCCTAAGTTCACCTTGGTAGGGGCTACGACCCGCGCCGGTATGCTGACAGCTCCTCTGAGGGACAGATTCGGCGTGGTGAACAGGCTGGAATTTTACACGGATGAGGAACTAAAGACTATCATTTTAAGGTCAGCTAAGGTACTGGATGTAGAGATCGAGGAAGAAGGGGCTCTGGAGCTTGCCAGGAGGTCGCGTGGCACGCCGAGACTGGCAAACCGGCTCTTAAAGAGAGTGCGTGATTTTGCCCAGGTAAAATATGACGGAAAGATTACAAAAAAAGTGGCGGATTATGCCCTGGATCTTCTGGATGTAGACAAATATGGGCTTGACCATATTGACAGGAGCATTCTGCTTACTATGATTGAAAAATTTCAGGGCGGACCAGTCGGTCTGGACACCCTTGCGGCAGCGATCTCTGAGGACGCGGGGACACTGGAGGATGTGTACGAGCCGTATCTTCTGAAGAATGGCTTTATCCAGCGGACGCCGCGCGGCAGGGTCGTGACAGATCTGGCGTACGGTCATTTGGGCATTCCAATACCTCCGGCGGAGTAAGTAAGCTTTTTGGGCATTATCTGATAACAGCTCAGCTATGATGGCTGAACGATTACGCATATTTCGAAAAAACTGTTGGTTTTTGCCGGTAAATCGTTTATAATAAACAGGTAAGAAACGCGAGGAGGAAGCTATGAGTTCAGCAAAACATTTTACAGAAGTATTGATCGGGGGAAAGGTATATACTCTGAGTGGATTTGAAGGTGAAGAATATCTGCAGAAAGTATCCTCCTATCTGAACCACAAGATTACAGAGTGCGCGAACAGCGAGGGATACAGGAAGCAGAGCGCTGATACAAGGAATGTACTTCTCGCCCTGAATATCGCAGACGACTATTTTAAGGCAAAGAAACAGGGAGATTCCCTTGAAAGCGATATTGAACTTAAGGATAAAGAAATGTACGATCTGAAGCATGAACTGATCTCTGCGCAGATTAAATTGGAGAATGCAGAGAAAGAGCTTGCAAAGATGAAAGAGGAAAATAATGATCTTCAGATGCAGATCGTAAAACTGGAAACTGAGATGAAAAATCGGAGAAGGTAACCGCTGGTAATGCGGCTGCAAAAAGTAACCGGAAAGATGACGAAAAGAGGGCTGTCGGGATAGACAGCCCATTTCATTACGGAAATATTTTTCGTCAGAAAGGATTAATCACAGATATGACAGAAAAGGACAGGATATATATAGCGGGGGACTGCGCTTCAGATAGAAAGGTTGAGATTCTTGCTCCGGCGGGATCTTATGAGTCCTTCCGGGCGGCGCTCGGCGCAGGAGCAGATGCAGTGTATGCCGGAGGATCCAGGTTTGGCGCAAGAGCTTTTGCGGATAATTTTACACAGGATGAGCTGGTCCGAGCGGTCGGTGAGGCGCATCTCTTCGGGCGGAAATTCTATCTGACTGTAAATACTCTGTTAAAGGACAATGAGATAGATGAACTTTATGATTATCTGGCGCCGCTCTATGAGGCGGGGCTGGATGCGGTCATTGTCCAGGACGCCGGTGTTATAGAGTATATAAGGGATGTTTTTCCCAGGCTGGATATTCATGCGAGTACACAGATGACCGTGACCGGATCATACGGAGCAAAATTTCTGGAAAAACAGGGTGTCACACGTGTTGTCCCGGCGCGCGAGCTGTCTCTCGGAGAGATACGGCAGATCCGGGAGGAGACGGGACTGGAGATCGAATGCTTTGTCCACGGAGCGCTATGTTACTGTTATTCAGGACAGTGCCTGCTAAGCAGCATGATCGGAGGCAGGAGCGGCAACAGGGGACAGTGCGCTCAGCCGTGCCGGCTGCCTTATACCGTGAACGGAAAAAAGAAGTATTATCTGAGTCCGAAGGATATCTGTACTCTGGAGATCATACCGGACCTTGTGGATGCCGGGATTGATTCCTTCAAAATCGAAGGCCGCATGAAAAAGCCGGAGTATGTGGCAGGGGTTACATCCATGTACCGGAAATATGCGGATCTTTATCTGGAAAAGGGGCGCGCCGGATTCAAAGTGCTGCCTGAAGACCGGGAAATGCTCATGGACCTGTATAACAGGGGCGGTTTCTCGGAAGGGTATTATAAAAATCATAACGGGCGGGAGATGATGGCTCTGGACCGTCCCAGCCATACAGGGGTTCCTGCATTGAAAGTCCGGTTACAGAAAGGCCGGGAGCTTCAGTGTACAGCACTCACAGATATCCGACCGGGAGATGTGATCGACATTGCCGGAGGAAAGAGTAATTACACTGCCGGCAGTGATGTGGGTAAGGGTGAGAGTGTGTCATTTCTCATCCAGAAAGGGGTGCGTCTGTTTCCGGGAAACGTGTTGAAACGCATGAGGAATGAAACTCTGATCTCCAGCCTCAGGGAGGCATATATAGACAGATCATTGCAGCGGGAAATCGAAGGACGTCTCACGATGAAAAAATCATCGCCTGCTGAGCTTGCTGTATGGTGTCAGCCAGTGAGCAGGGGCAAAGAGGATGGAGAGACCATTTCGTATACGGCGACGACGGATGAAGATGTCCAGAAAGCGCAGAACCGTCCGCTGGATGAAGCGAGGGTCCGCGCACAGATCTTGAAGACGGGAAATACGGAGTTCTGTTTCCGGAAGCTGGATATCCACATGGACGAAGCAGTTTTTATGCCTGTACAGCAGCTGAATACTCTGAGAAGAGCTGCACTGGAAGGACTGAAGAAAATGGTTATCGGCGGTTCGGGCCGATCTATGCCGGAAAGGGAAGCTGTCCCGGATTTCCCTGACAGCAAGGAGACCGGAGATTGGTCTGCTGTTTTTTCTGTCATGGCAGAGACGGAAGAACAGCTTCTGGAAGTAAGGGACACGGCAGTACAGTCACCTGAGATTTTCCAGCGCGTTTATGTGGATATAGAACTTGCAGAAAAGGCTGCAAATCGTGAAAAAATAAAAAAGGCTATATGGGATATATCGTCTGCCGGTATCGAAATTTTTGCTGCTCTGCCGTGGATTTCCCGCAGGGAAAATGCCGCAGATAACGGGCAGAGAGAGATACAGGACACAGTGAAAATGCTTGGAGCGGACGGCGTGCTGATCCGTAATTATGAGCAGTATCAGATGCTGGCAGAAGAGGGATTTGACAAAAAGATCAATCTGGACCATAATCTATATGTGTTTAACCGCTATGGGAAAGTGTTCTGGAACAGACTCGGAATATCCGAATTCAGCGCTCCGGAGGAATTGAATGCCCGGGAGCTTGAAGATCTCGGGATCAGAGCAGGCGAGATGATTATCTACGGTTATCTTCCGGTCATGATATCAGCCCAGTGCGTTGTAAAGACAGCAGGCAGATGTACGCACAGCCCGGGAATAACGTCCCTCACGGACCGGCTGGGCAGTCGTTTTCCGGTTAAAAACCAGTGCACTTACTGTTACAATGTCATTTATAATACTCTGCCTCTATATCTGGGAATGCAGAAGGAGGAGATACGCAGACTGGCTCCCAGGATGCTCAGGATCCAGTTCAGTATTGAGACAAAGGAGCAGACCAGGGAAATTTTGGAACTGGTAAGAAGCACTTTCTTCGGCGGCAGTTCTCCGTCAGCGCCGGATTTTGAATATACCCAGGGACATTTCAGGCGCGGAGTATCATAACAGGGGGTAACATGGTAAATATCATTATACAACTATCGAAATATCTTATCATCATATTGATGGCTGCATATACGTTTTCCTGTTTCTCAATCTTTGCGAGAAATTATGAGGATGAGGAGAAGAGGGTTCTGGTCCGGCAGGACGTACTTTTATTCCTGCTCCAGTTTGTGGCGTTCTTTACGATGTTCCTTGCCACAGAGGATATACGGATCCTGTTTATTTACGCGGCGCTGGGGATCGTGCTCCTCGGAGTGATCCTGCTGTACAATCTGATCTATCCGAATGTATCCAGGCTGGTCGTTAATAATATGTGTATGCTCATAACCGCGGGCATGATCATGATCACAAGGCTGTCCTCAGACAATGAATCGCCTTACGGAACAGCGATCAGGCAGCTTATTTTTGTCATACTCGGGGTAACGTTCGGGCTGATCGTTCCGGTGCTCATACGGAAGCTGACCTTTCTGGACAAGTGGACTTACATCTACGCCGGAGTGGGCGGGGCCGCCCTTCTCGTGGTAGCTGTATTTGCCCAGACGTCAGGCGGCGCGAAGCTGGGATTTGAGATTTTCGGGTTTAATATCCAGCCCTCAGAATTTGTAAAGATACTGTTTGTATTTTTCGTGGCGGCAAGCCTGAATAAATCAAAAGAATTTAAAAATGTAGTCATTACAACGGCAATCGCGGCAGCCCATGTGCTTATCCTTGTATTGTCAACGGATCTCGGGGCTGCGCTCATCTTTTTTGTCGTATATCTTGTCATGCTGTATGTGGCTACGAGACAGCCGCTTTATGCTGTCGCGGGACTGGGGGCGGGTGCCCTCGCCGCTGTGGCGGGATATCATCTGTTCTCACATATCCGGGTGAGGGTCGAGGCATGGCAGGACCCGATCGCGTCATACGGGGACAGCGGGTATCAGGTCGCACAGTCTCTGTTTGCTATCGGCACGGGAAGCTGGTTTGGCGCCGGGCTCTTCCAGGGGCAGCCGGATACGATCCCAGTATCAGAGACGGACTTCATCTTTTCAGCTATCACGGAAGAGATGGGAGTGATCTACGCGCTCTGTCTCATACTGATCTGTGTGAGCTGTTATGTGATGTTTTTAAATATTGCAATGGAACTGCACAATTATTTCTATAAACTGGTCGCTCTGGGACTGGGGACATGTTACATTTTCCAGGTCTTTCTTCAGATCGGAGGCGTGACGAAGTTCATACCGTCTACGGGAATGACCCTTCCCTTTGTCAGCTACGGTGGAAGCTCTGTATTAAGTACGATGATCATGTTCGGCATCATACAGGGGCTGTATATACTGAGGGAAGATGAAGAAGAGAAGCTGGAACAGGAAAAGCTTAGGAAAGAAAGGAAGTCGAGAAATGGCATGGGAAGAACAGCGCCCCGAAAAGCGGCGAAAAACGAACCGAGATTTGAGGAAGTCCCAAGGCAGAGGACGCGCAAAAAGCCAAGAGCGCGCGCGAAATAAAGAATTTGCATGGATTACTTATTTCTTTGTGCTCCTGTTTATCGCACTTATGGGATATCTGGTCTATTTCACGATCGTTCGGGCAGATACGTTTGTCAACAGCCCGTATAACCAGAGACAGGACGCGTTTGCAAAGAAGGTAGTACGCGGAGATATTACTGATAGAAACGGAAATGTGCTGGCGCAGACTGAGGTGGCGGAGGACGGAACAGAAACGAGAGTCTATCCTTATGGTTCACTGTTTGCCCATGTAGTCGGTTACAGCGATGCGGAGCTTGGAAAGACAGGTCTTGAATCGGTGGAGAATTTTGAACTCCTTACTTCGAATGCATTTTTTGTAGAGAAGATACAAAACGAGTTTAATGGAACAAAGAACCAGGGAGATACTGTCGTAACTACACTGGATGCGGACCTCCAGCAGGCGGCGTATGACGCGCTCGGAGATAACAAAGGTGCAGTCGTGGTCATGGAAGCGGATACGGGAAAGATCCTCTCCATGGTGTCAAAGCCGGACTATGATCCGAATAATCTGGCTGCTGACTGGGAGATACTGAATACGGACGAAGAAAACAGTCCTCTTCTGAACCGCGCGACAAACGGATCATATGCGCCGGGGTCGGTGTTTAAGATCATCACGACTCTTGCCTATATGAGGCAGAACAGCGATTATCAGTCTTATACTTACGACTGTACGGGTTCTATAACAGTGGACAATACAACGATTCCGTGTTTTGATAATACAGTCCATGGTTTTGAGGACTTGAGGAGTTCGTTTGCTAACTCCTGCAACTCTTCTTTTGCAAATATCGGACTGTCTCTTGACCTGGCAAAATATAAAGAGACGGCGGAGGATCTTCTGTTTAATTCGGCCCTGCCGGGAGTCCTGGACTATACGAAGAGCTCCTTTGTACTCGACGAGGGGGCGGAAGTCTCAGAAATCATGATGACAGCTATGGGGCAGGGAAGGACTACCGTCAGCCCTTATCATATGGCATTGATCACTCAAGCAGTGGCGAACGGCGGAACGCTCATGGAGCCTTACCTGGTAGAGCAGGTGACAAATTATACAGGCACAGAGGTGCGCAGAAATGTACCGAAAAGCTATCGGAGACTTATGACGTCAGAGGAAGCGGCGCAGCTCAAAGAGTATATGGCTGCAGTGGTCAATGAAGGGACAGGCTCTGTTCTGAGCGGACGCTCTTATACTGTGGCGGGAAAAACAGGAACAGCAGAGTACAGCCTTGTTGACGGAGAGAGGACGCACTCCTGGTTTGTCGGATTCACGAATGTTGATAATCCGGAGCTCGTTATCAGTGTGATCACAGAAGGTTCTGACGGAAGCGCCGGGGGAAAGGCGGTCAATATCGCAGGGGAGATCCTTGATTCGTATTATGGTTAAAAACCGCCTCCTGTTAAGTGGCATAGCGGAAAGGACCGCAAAAGCATGATGATTGAAGAGGAAAGATATGCAGGTGAAAATTTACTGTGACCTCTATGTCAGTGAATGCTGGCAGGAAAAAAAGGAAAAAATCATTAAAAAGCTGAGGCAGAACCGGCTCCAGCCCCAGGTGTATGTGATCGCGCTGTCACAGGGAGAGCAGAATCATCTGGAGTTTTTCTCCGGTATGCTTTTAAAACAGCGTGTATACAAAAATACCGGGCTTTTTGTTGTGGGGATCGCGTCGGGCTATGATGAGGCACTCTCCATCACTGCAGAGATCGCGGATCATGTATACCGGGAAACAGGGGGAGCCGATATCCGGCGGTTTATATTGGATCGACAGAAAGTATATGAAAAGGCGGGGCGATAGATGTTACATATCATTTTCCTTATTTTGAAAATACTGGGATTACTGATACTGGGCATCTTTGGGCTTATTATCATTGCCGTTGCCATTGTCCTTCTCGCCCCTGCCGGGTATATGCTGGAGGTATCGGGGAAAGATACGCTGGAAAGTATGCAGGGAAGGCTGAAGTTTCATTGGCTGCTGCATCTGTTATCCGGAGAGTTATATTACGAAGATGGCAGGTTTGCCTGGCGAATGAGGGCAGGGTGGAAAAAGTTCGGAAGCGGCATGGAGAAAGAAGATGACACAGACGAAATGGAGTCTGTTCCGGATTCTTTCGGAAAGCCGGAGAAAATGCCGGAATCTCGTGCAGAAGAGACGTCAGAAAAGCAGCCGGAAGCTCAAACAGAAGAGAAGGCTGATTCCGGCTATGCGGGCGTAAAGGCAGAGCACAGCAAAACGGAAAAAAAGACTGACATACGGAAAACTAAGCAAAAGCATTCTCTATATGAAAGATTAAAGGAATTTTGGGAAAAGATAAAATATACATTTCAGAAGATCTGTGATAATATAAGGTCATTGGTAAAGAAAAAAAAGCGTCTGACAGCATTTATCCAGAATGAGGTGCATAAAAGCGCATTCTTTAAAGTCATACGGGAACTGAGGCGTTTCCTGAAGACGCTTCGTCCCCGGAAAGCAGATGTGTGCGCAGAATTCGGATTTACAGATCCGGCTGTGACCGGCTATGTACTCGCTTTGATCAGTATGATCTATCCGTTTATCGGAGAGTATGCAGAGATCCGCCCTGATTTCGAACACAAGATCCTTCGGGGGAGGGTATATGTAAAAGGCAGGATACGGGCTCTGCACGCTGTATCTTTTGCCCTGCGTCTGCTGTTGAATAAAAATGTGAGAACAACATACAGGCATATCAGAAAATTTAAACTTTAAACAGCATCCGGGATCGCTGTGTAAATAAAGCGGCTGAAAATGAAATTAAGGAGCATCCGGGCTGAAGATTAGAAAAAAGTATACAGTCTTATTTGAGGAGGAAAAAGAAATGGCTGAGGGAAAAAATGATTTTAAGACAACACTGGAATCTCTGTTCAGGGGTATGGATGGTGTCGTATCATCCAAGACAGTAGTAGGGGATGCCATCCACATTAACGGGACTATTATCCTTCCCCTTGTTGACGTGTCATTCGGGATCGGAGCGGGAGCATTTTCCGCTGAGAAGAAAGAAAAAGGAATGGGCGGGATCGGCGGCAAGATGTCGCCGAGCGCGGTCATCGTCATTCAGGATGGAAAGACAAGACTGGTAAATATCAAAAATCAGGATACGATAACAAAAATTCTTGATATGGTACCGGATGTGGTCGACCGGTTTACGACAAAGAAAGAAGACAAAATGACAGAGAAAGATGTGATGGATATCCTGGACTCTGATGAGGAGTCATAGGAAATTTATTACATGGTCATAAACAGGAAATAAAATGCATAAAATAAAGAAACAGACTTTTCGGAAGTGATGTCATGAAAAAGGTATGTGGTTTCGCGTTATTTTGGATGGCGCTGGGGATGTTTATCATGATGCTCCTTCCGAATCTGGTCTGGGGCGTGATCCTCACGATCGTCTTCCTTGTGGCAGGATACAAGCTGTTCTGCTGCTGAATTTCTAAACGAATATCTATATTATCAACATTTAGGCAGCCACGTTCAACGAGGCTGCTTTTGAATTTCCAGAAATCTCATATTGTTCCACATTTGCAAAACAAGTAAAATCAGTCTGGTCATATAACGACAAATCTTTTGAAAGGAATGAATCAGACTATGAGAAGAGTAAGAGCCTTGCTTGCGGCATTTATTACCATATGCGGACTCTTATTGGGAAGCATTGACGTGACTGCGGCAGGCGTGCAGGGAATGGAAATCCTGACAGATGATACTGCCGTGAGAAAAGGGCAGGAGATTACCCTTACATTTGCCCTTAAGGGATATGAGGAGATCAGGGAAGGCGTGAACGCGTTCAAGGGAACGCTGGAATTTGACTCGGATGTTTTTGAGAAGGCGGATGGGGAAGATTTTGCAGCGTTGAATTCCTGGGAGCGGCTGTATTACAACCCGGATAACGGACAATTTGTACTTATCAACCGGGCTGGAAGCATGGAAGACGAAGCGGTGTTCAGCCTCCGTCTGAAAGCAAAGGAGTCAATCCCTGCAAAAGAAGCCTTGATTACGGTAAAGGATCTCTCTGTTTCAGAGGGAAAAGAAGATCTGTATCCGGCAGACGGTTTCCTGAAGATCGATTCGATTGCAGTGGAAACACCGGGAGAAGCGGAAACAGAAACGCAGGAACTGGAACTTGGTCCTGTCCGCACAGGAGATCCGTGGATTGGGAATATGATATTTCCTGCAATACTTATCGCAGCCTTTCTGATTGCTGTGCTTTTGTTTATTTTCAGAAGAAAAAAGGATGCGGAGAAAAAGAAGGAAAGGTCCCCGGGCGGGAAGAAAATTCTGACGGGTGTTCTTGTGTGCGGTCTGACATCCGCCGCTATTCTCGGAAGCGTATCCGCTTATACCGGGAAGAGTGATCTGAACGATGACGGAAACATAGATTATTCAGATGTAGAGTTACTGCAGAAACATTTGATCGCACTGAAGATTCTGGACAAGGATGGGCAGAAAAGAGCAGATATGAATTCTGACGGAAAGCTGACCGTCACAGACTTGTCTATGCTGATCCGCAGGATCGAGAAGAAAGCAGACTATGAGGTACGTATATCTTCTGCTATGGAGCGGTTTTACTATGAGAAGCATGAACAGGCAGAATTAAACTTCTATGCGGAAGTGTCCTGCGGAATGGAAGATCCTTGTGAGGACACAATCGAGTCTGTGATCATCAACGGCACTGAGTATGAGGCGGCACGCCGGGAGGACAGCCAAGTATATACTGTGACGGCAGACACAGGAGACCGGTCCGGGGTAAAGGAGTACCACATTACAAAAGCCATCCTTAATAACGGGCAGGAAGTGTCTGTAGACTATACTGAACAGATCGATGTGTTGAAAAGCGCGCCTGAGCTTATGGATTTTCAGACAGAGGAGATGACAGATGCAGCGCAGATGAAAGTGTCTTTTGTCCTGAAAGACGACGATTCTGCTCTGTCAATGTCACAAATGAAAGTGGTCAGACAGCCTGACAGCAGTCTTTTCATGGAAAAAGACCTCCGGGCAGGGAAGAACGAATTCACCCTGGATCTGGAAGAGGGGACTGCCTATGACATTCACATCACAGCAGCATATAACAGGGATTCGGATGAACTGGAAGTAGAAGAAGATCATACAGGAACATTTTCAGTAAGCAAAGAAATACAGCTTAACATAGATTATCAGTTCCGTTTTGGCAGTATGAAGGTAAAAACCGCTGACGGGGTTCAGACAGACCGGTTCAGCCGGAATCAGCCTGTGATGCTCGCCTTTGAGACCGGAAACAGTACGGTGTATGAGCCTGAGCAGCTCATTGTGAACGGTGTCTCTTATCCGGTGAGCCGGACTGAAAATGGGGAGGCAGAAGAATATTATGTGATGCTGGACGGATTTGCAGAACATGGAGAGGCGCAGATCCGGGCGGAGAAACTGATTCTTTCTAATGGGAAAACCTTCGATCTGGGGGCAGATCAGGCGGTAGATGTCATGATCCTGAAAGCTCTTCCAGAAGCAGAAGGGCTGGAAATACAGGAAGATACAGAGAACGGGGTGTTCCGGGTGAAGTTCCATCTCTCAGACCCTGACAGCGCCCTGTCGGGACATAAGGCGGAGATCCAGAATTCTGCGGGACAGACTGTGGCAGAGATGGAATTTAAAGAAAGTGATCTGCCGGAAGATGACCAGAAGAAAAAGGTATTTGACAAAGAAATCCCGCTGGCAGATACCGGACTTACAGCGGCGTACACAGTACGGATCAAGGCGGACTGCGATCTGACTGCTGACAAGACAGAGACAGAACGGCAAAAAGTGCTGGCAGAGAAGACAGTTGCCGCCAAGCCGCGGATTCTTATCGCCGGCAGCCGGACAGACAGATCTTATGTGGAGAAAGGAGGCAGTGTGAATCTTTACTATGAGCTTTCCCACAATGTAGATGCGGAAATATCAGCTCTTGTGGTCAACAACAGAGAACTTACGGTCCGGTCCGGGCAGACAGGAATCTGGGAGGTGGAAGAAGCAGCGCCGGAAGAGGCAGGAGTTCATGCCTTTTCCCTTTCACAGGCTGTATTTGCGGACGGGACAACTGTCCGAGTCAGCGGTGAAACAACCGTGGAAGTCTTGAAAGATACGCCGGCAGTCAATGAGTTTACCTGGAACAGGACATCTCAGGATGAACTGGAAGTCCGATTCAAACTTGCGGACAAAGACGGCGCGCTTCAGGATGCCATAGTACAGATCACGGAGAAAGACGGCTCCGTCCTTGTGAGTGAGACAGTTTCTTCCGGAGAAAATAAGGTATCTGCGCCTCTTTCCATAAAGGAGAACTATGTTGTTACTGTGACTGCGGACTATGACAGAGACACGAATACACTGGATGACCAGTCCAATGCATTTACAGGCGAGCTGCTTTATACAGAGAATATCACAGTGTCTAAAGACGCGATTGAACTGAAAGACATTACAGATACCACGCTTTATTATGCCGGAGACGGCACGCCGGCAGAAGTGGATATACTGGACATTACAGGCGGGCTCCCGGATGACGTGGAGAATTATTATGCGTTCATCGAAATGGAGAGCATGCCAGACTTTTATGCCGGCATCCGCAGCTTTTGGCAGGATGAAGATACCGGCAGGGTATATGCGGAACTGGATCAGAACGATCTGGTAAGTTATGGGACAGACGGAACGAAAAATGCAGGGTATGCGTTTCCTCTGGTGTACAGGGACGACGACGGAGAACATCCGCTGATCCGAAGCGCGGAAGAGCTGTTCCGCCGGATGGCGGCAGATCCGAAAGGGCGGCATGAACTCACAGAAGATCTGGATGCGTCAGGCATTTCTACGGATGCCGCCGCGGTGGCAGGTACATTTACAGGCGAACTGGATGGAAACGGACATACCATCTATAACCTCCCGACCTCTCTTTTTGGAACCTTAAGCGGGGCCCGCATTCATGATCTGGTGATCGAGGACGCGGCAGTTACAGTCTCAAGAAGCGGTATCTTGGCAAATGTCATCCAGAACGGAAGCGTGATCGAGAATGTATTTATTACAGATTCTTCCATATCAAACGGCGTTGACGGGCTGGGCACATTTACGGGAAGGCTTGTAAATTCCACGATCAGAAAGAGTGCATCCGTGAATGTTTCTGTAAAAGGTCTCGTGGCAGTCGGAGGGATCGCCGGCAAAACAGAATCCGATTCCCTGATCGAGAACTGTTATGTGACCGGAAAGGTCCAGGGAACTTATGACCATCCTTCACTTGGAGCAAGGACCGGCGGAATCAGCGGATGGCACGGCGGAGGAAGGATCAGCCGCTGCTATACCCGGGCGCAGATCATTGCTCCCGCCCTGAAAGGAAATGGCGGCATCATAGGCGGCCCCAATACAGGAGCTCCTGATATCAGGTACAGCCTGAGCGTGAGCAGCGGCGCAGGATACAGGATTGCCGGATTTGACGTCCTGGATGATGTAACGGAAGTATATGAGTTCTCGGGCTCTGACAGTATTTCAAATATTACAGAAGATAATCAGGACAATGTGAAAGAGACTGATGCTGTCTATGACAAAAAATTCTATACAGACACGCTCGGATTTGATGACGGCATCTGGGAACTGGATGGGCTTGCATATGAAAAGCTCCCTTCCCTAAAAGACGCTCCCATGGAAGAAAATAACTACGGGATACCAAATTACACCAATGTGCTGAAACATGAAAAGTACCGCCCTGAACGTGAGAAGGCTTATTCAAATATGGCGAAAATGATGCCTCTGGCTGATACCCGCATGTGGGTGGAATACGGAAACCTTCTGTCGGATGAAGACCTGTTTGCCGCCAAAATCGTTGATTTCGTCCTTCCTTTGAACGCGGACAATTCCATTATATCCGGCATACGAAGGGATAATCCGGGCGAAGTTGAAAAGATCCGCTTCGTGTTCGATGACGGGACAATGCAGGAATACCCGGTCACATTTGACAAACTTGTCGGAGGGCTGGCAGCCGTTTATCAGGTGGATGGGCTGGAATTAAAGTACCAGTTCCACAATTATGCATCAGATATCGATGCGGCGTTTCTGGCAGAAACAGCGCAAATGGCGTCAGCATATGACTATGCGGCCGACATGGGGGCGCTGACGCCGGAGGAAGAGAGCCGTCTGTATACAGACTACTATAACGAAAGCGTAAACGGCAGGATGGAAGATCTGCTGTACAGGCTTTTCGCATCAGGGGATCAATATCCGACCTACTGTAATAATCCGGCGGTCCGGGCGCTTGCGGCAGAGCGTATGCGGGACGAAGGGATGCTGAAGCGGATGCTTTATGCTTATAATTACTACGATAAGTGGTACCGCATTGATTACGCAGGGGTCCTCTTAAGTGATCTGATGTTTTTTAACGGAGAAATGCTGGCGGATGGCATGACAGCTGAAGCCCTTACAAGCCATCTGCTGTCTGCGGGAAACGGGCAGCGTGACACGAACAGGACAATTAACTTCTATAACAATGTGCTGAAAAATTATACAGGGAAACCGCTGACAGATTTTCTTGGCGGGCTTGCAGGCAGTATAGCGGGGTACAGCGATGCCAATGACTGGTTTGCAGACAGCTTTGACGGACTTCTTGTTGAAAAGGAAGCACAGGGCGATGAAGGGAAGATCCGGTATCGGATGTGGGACAATTTAAGCGGACTTGAAGATGGAAGAAAGAGCATTGTCCTTCATATTCTTACGGCGCCGCAGGAGGATATGTACCTGATCTCTGTTCCGTCCCAGTTCATTATCGGCAGCATGAACCGATATCCGGACTATCTGAATAAAGACGGACAGGAACTCGAGCGGATGCGCCGGACAGCGGAAGCTTATGCCGAGAAGATGGGGATTTTTTACGGGGTATCCTCACAGTGGATGGATGGCGCGGAAAAGCAGCTGAACAGTTTTGTAAATATTCAGTATGATACACGCTTAAGCTTTCCGGAGAGTAATGCGGCATCCGCAGGCGCACAGGAAAAAGGGCAGACGAGAGATCCGGTCATGAAATGGGTTTATGAGGCAAATGAAATGCTGAATGCCCTGAACGGCAGCGCCGCCGTGGCAGACGGAAGGATTGTAATCTGGATGTGGTCTGAGGCGCTCGGCACCAGCGATTATACATTCTTTACTTTCAGTCATGAGACCGCCCATAATCAGGATGGCAGATACTTTTATGGCGGGGCAGGGAGAAGGAACGGTACCGGGGCCGAAGCACATGCGGACGGAAATATTGCCCAGGAAATGCGGGATGGCGCTATGGTATTCAATATCTCAAAGAATATGGACATCGGAACCGAAATGACCAACAATTTCAGTTATGAGAGGATCAATTCAAAAGAAAAGATCCACAGTTATTACCGCGAGATGTTTGAGACAGGCTATGTGCTGGATTATCTGGCGGCGCATGCATTCCTCAAACTCACTCCGCAGCAGCAGGCAGCGGTGGCGGTGCAGGCAGAACATACCCCGGGCGGGACATCGTCCATGTCTACGGTGTATAAGGAACTGACTGCAGAAGAATTTGCCGCAATGGATCTGAAGAATATGGAGGATCTCTGGGAAAACCGGATTTCTGTCCGGAACGCGGCATCCTATCCGGAAAGGGTAGGAACGGCGACAGATGGAAGCTACGGTTTTGAGTCGTTCTACACCATGAACTGGTATCAGTCCCATAACGATGACGGATCGCCGGATACCCATTCCTTTAAAAGGCTGGGGCAGGAAATGCTGGGGCTCGCCGGTTATGAGAAAGGTTATATGATCTATATGTCCGGTCTCAGTGAAAATGACCTGGATGCTCTGCAAAAGATCACCGGAAATCCGGATATTACATGGAAGGAGTACAAGCTGGGACGTTACCGGGCCGTAGAGGAGAAACTGGCACAGATCCCATACTTTAATCCAGATACAGTAATAGAGCAGTTTAAAGCGGCGTTTGAACAGGATGCGGCAGGCGGAAACCGTTCTGCATGCATTGAGACAAAGCGAATGCTTTATGGCATGGTGAAACGTGTGACAGGGGATTTCAGTGACGGAAGCATTTATAAAAGCCCGAACGTGGTCACGGTTGCCACGGCGGAGGAGCTGATCCGACATGCAGAGCAGAACCCGTACGGGTATTACAGGCTTGAAAATGATATTGATTTCAGCAGGATCACTGCGGCAGGCGGAAGTTATATCCCGGGCAGGTTCATAGGGGTTCTGGACGGAAACGGAAAGAAACTGACCGGAATGCAGTACCCGTTGTTTGGAGATCTTCAGTATGGACTCGTGAAGGACCTGACGATTCAGGATCCGTCTTACGAGGCGGACGCGCAGGCGCTGCTGGCAGTAAAAACAAAGAAGGTGACCCTTGGAAATGTATGTGTGGAGGGCGCTGATATGTCTCTTCCGCTGGTGAGGACGAAAAACGAGGGCTACTATGAGTATGGGGATATGACCGTGACTATCGGAGAAAAAAAGATCACGACACCGGAAGAACTCCTTGCCATCGGCGAATCTCCCGCGGCGTTGAAAAAGAAATACATCCTGGAAGCGGATATTGATTTAAGCGGCGCTGTGGCAGGCAGCTTTGCAGTGCCGGGCACATTTTCGGGAGAACTTGACGGAAACGGATTTACCCTGTCCGGTCTGAACGCTGTTCTTTTTGAAAAACTGGACGGGGCGCAGGTGTCTGATCTTGTCATTGAAGGCACAACTCTGACATCGAATGCTCAGAAAGGGGCGCTTGCCAATGAAATAAAGAATTCTGTGATCGAGAATGTGCAGGTAAGAAACCTGACCATTAAGAATAATACCAATCAGGTCGGAGGACTTGCGGGACTGATATCAGGAAGTACGGTAAAACGAATAAGCGCTGAAAATATTTCCATCAAAGCAAGCGACACCATCGGAGGGATCGCCGGGCAGTTCGACGGGACGATCCTGTCAGACTGCGTGGTCACAGGAGAGATCGAAGGAACGATACGGCATCCAATGGGCACTCGGATCGGCGGCATGACAGGATGGCTCGGAAACGGGATCATAAGGAACTGTATTGCTAAAATAGAGATCACGGCACCAGACCGAGCCGGAAACGGAGGTCTGATCGGAGGACCGCAGAATGGGAACGTCACGGTTGAGAGCTCCGTAAGCTTAAGCACCGGAGCGAATGCAAACCGCATTTCCGGGTGGGATGTTCTTGGAACTGCAAGCAGCGCGTATGAGCTGGACAGTTCGGACAGCCAGAGCAATATCAATGAAACGAATGCTGGCCGGATCTTCCCGGTATCACAGCAGCAGGCAGCGGAAAAGGCATTTTATTTAGAGACGCTGGGCTGGAGTGAAGAAGTATGGGATTTTGACGGTCTGGCGGCGGGAGGAATGCCGGAATTACGGAGGTGATTTTCCGGTTGGCAGTCTTTGTGAAAGATGCAGAATTTAAAAAGGCTGCATACAAATCATAATTCATATCTTGACATATTAATCCTACATGTGTAGTATATATAAAGTATTACATATGTAGGATTAATATTTGCTATCAAAAACTAAAATGAAAAGTGGACATATAAATAAAATTTCAATGATACTGGGTATTTTAATTTAAATTGAAAAGAGATATGAGAAGAAGAACGAGAAGAAAAAAAAGCGAAATGCAAAAGGGATGTGGATTGTTGTCAGGCTGAAGGACGGGAAGGTGATGACACAGTTTAATCAGAATGTGAGAAGAATGAATAAAAGTTCCATTTCTGTTTTGTTATTTCTCTGCCTCATAACAGCCGCGGTATCCGGCGGCTGCGCGGGAGAATCAGAAGGGATTTCCGGCGGGCAGGGGGCAGACGGCCGGAAATCCGGCGTCACTGCTCCGGCCACATCAGAAGTGATGACAGCCCTGTCGCAGCAGGAGGAAGCGGACCTTGAGGCAGAAGCTGTGATCGAAGAAGTTGATTATTCAGCGTATTTTGAAGGGCTAAACGGAGCGGCTGTGATATATGACCCGTCTGAGAACCGGTATCAGATATACAATCAGGAAACAGCCCTGACGCAGCGTTCCCCCTGTTCTACGTTTAAGATCATATCATCCCTGATCGGCCTGGAGAATGGGATCATAGTGCCTGAAGATTCAGTGCGCCCATGGAGCGGTGAGATCTTTTGGAATGAGGACTGGAACAGGGATATTGGATTCGAAGATGCATTTCGGACTTCCTGTGTCTGGTATTTCCGGCAGGTCATTGACGAAATTGGAACAGAGCTGATGCAGGAAGAGTTAGACAGGCTGCAGTACGGAAACCGTAATATATTCGACTGGGAAGGGCGTCAGAACACGAATGACGATAACAGGGCGCTGACTGGTTTCTGGATCGAATCATCGCTCAGGATCTCTCCCAAAGAACAGACAGAAGTCATGGAACGGATCTTTGGCAGCGATTCCGAATATTCAAAAGGAACCCAGGACAAGTTAAAAGAAGTCATGCTGGTGTCCGGGCAGAGTGAGCCGGGGCTCGCTGTTTATGGGAAGACCGGACAGGGGGCGGAAGGGAATACTACTGTCGACTGCTGGTTTACGGGATTTGCAGACCAGGGGGAGAGCAGGATTTATTATTGTGTGTACCTTGGCAGGACGAACGGCGCGGATCTATCCGCTGTAAAAGCGAGGGAGATTGCCCTGCAGATACTTGCCGATTACTAAAAAGATTCCTATGCGCAGCTGAAAAGACGTTTAAAAGCCAGGGGCAGTTCCCGAAGAAACCGTACCCTGGCTTTGCTTTCATTTACACTATACACAGAAAAATCACATTACAGCAGATCATGCAGTATACTTACAGCGGCTTCGGAAGCAGCGCTTCCGGAAGCGCCTCCCGAGTCCTGCATGTTTAAGGCAAAACAATAGACATTTTCATCCGTTTCGAGAAAGCCCAAAAACCAGCCGTTCGTATTTCTGCCGTTTCTTGATCCTGTGCCGGTTTTACCGTAAAGAGTCCCTATATCCGTGTTGGATATGAATAACGCATCCTTTACAGCCTGGATATTCTCGGGATCAAATCCCCATTTGTTGCGGAGAAAATCTGACAGGAGGATCACCTGTTCTGCCGGGGAAATCTTCAATGTGGATTCTGCCCAGTAATCGTCTATTCCACCGGACAGATCGCAGTTTCCATATCCGATCTTTGTGTAATAGCCGCGCAGTGCAGGATAGCCTGTCTGTTCGTCCAGTTCCTGGAAATACCAGTTCGCTGAGTTCTGCATTGCAGTGGCAAGTGTCTGGTCCTGGTTCCATGAGTCAATGGAGTATAAGGTTCCGTCCCATGCTCGCTCATTGGAATCTGCTGAGATAATGCCTTCCTCCAGGGCAAACAGCCCGCTGTATATCTTAAAGGTGGAATCCGGCGACACGCGCTGTGTACTCAGATCTTCATTGTAGATCATATAATGGTCATTTGCCGTATCATACAAAACAAAGGAGCCGTTCGTTCCGTTAAAATGAGAGGACAGATTAATGGACTCCGTATTTTCTCCCGAAAAATGGTATGTGCTGTCCGTGGAAGCGTTGGCTGTCAAAAACGGGCTTGCAGCATATACAACCATCGCGGATAGCAGCAAAACACAGACGCTCCTGAATTTCCGGAGGGGACTTTCGGATTTGTAAGCCGCGATTTCCCTGATCCGCTGTACGATGACCTTTTTCTCGCCGCCCAGCCGGGAAAGAGGAGAGAGGAATACATTCTGGCGCAGCTTTTCTGCGTATCGGATCAGAGTATAGCCATAGCTGGCGGCATGTTCTCTCCCGACAGTCCGGATGACAGAGTGGTCGCATGCAATCTCCCGATCTTTGCGCATGATACGGAAGCCATACCATATGAATGGATTGAACCAGTAGAGAATCTGGAATATACAGCTTACATAGTTTAAAACAACGTCCTTATGCTTGTAATGCTGCAGCTCATGCAGGAAAATATAACGCAGATCCTGTGCGGAAAGCTCAATGTCAATGTCCTGCGGGATCATGATCTTGGGGCAGATCAGCCCGTATGACACCGGGCTGGAGATACTGCACGATGCGAATAGAGACACACTGCGTTTTATATTCAGCTCATCCATGCAGGAGGCATATTCACTGTACAGTTCAGGTTCATTTTCGGCTGTGATCGGGTAAGCGGATTTTTGGATACTGTAAATCTTATAAATGTTGCAGAGGAAATACAGTGTTGTCACAATACAGCCGGCGGTCCAGATCACACTCAGACAAACGGCCAGGGAAGATACCACTGTGCTGTCTGCCGAGACTGCAAGGTCGGAAACGCCCAGGGATGAAACGGAGGCGGCGCCTGCTGTCCCGGAAGAAGAAGAACTTACCGCGGCAGCGGAATTTGCCTCCAGGAACCTCTGTATTCTCATCAGGAGCCGGTCTGGGCGAAAATGATTATGAGGAATAAAGGGAAGCAGCAGCGCCAGCATGAAAATATACCATATATGATATTGGCTGCTGACAGTGACATGTTTCCTTGAAATGCGTTTAAATAGTAATATAATGCCCAGCAGTGCGGCTATCACAACATTACACAACAAAAAACGGATAGAAAAAGTCAACCCTTCTCACCTCCGTTTAATTTTGAGTCGATCATATGGTACATCTTCTCCAGATCTGCGTCAGATATCTCAGAACCGGACAGCAGGGAAGATAATAATGTCGCGGCTTCCCCGTCATAGAATCGGTTTAAAAACTGGTGATTCTCCTGGGACAGGTATTTTTTCTGTGAAATGATCGGATAGTAATAATACATGCGTCCCTTCTGCTCATAAGAAATGACGTGTTTTGCAACCAGCCGGGACAACAGTGTATGGATTGTCTTATTGCTCCAGTTATGGGATTTCGGCGCTTTTTCGCATACCTCGTTGGTGCTGATCGGAGAATCTGCCCATATGATCTTCATGATCTCGTATTCTGCTTCAGATATCTGTGGTAATTTTTCCATGTTATATCTCTCCTTAATCTTACCTGTGTAGTAATTATAAAAGAGGAAATATAAAAGGTCAATAATAATATTGACAAGGTAACAAATTATGTTCATAATATTTGATACTACATATGTAAGAGAAACAGACGAGTCAGGAGCAGTAAATCATGAAGAAAAGGATAATGAAAACCGTATTAATTTTATCATATCTGATTATCCTGGCAGGCTGCGCGGCCGGGGAAAAAGAGCGGGACACCAGCGGAGCGGGAGGGCAGTCTGAAGGCTTGGAAGACGATTCACAGTCTCAGACGCAGGAGGATGATGATATTTATCAGACAGATTATATCGATTTGGAGGAAGAGGAAAAACAGACGATCAATGAGCGGATGTCAGACCTTGGCAGCCTGTGTAAGGATATTTATGTCAATGCAGACAAAGGGGAATCATCGAACATCGTGCTGCAAGAAGATGTGGTCCATGAGATGGTTCAGACAGCGATTTCAGATATTTTAAACTGTCCGCTAAAGATCAGGAACTGACTGTGACATATGCGAATGCTTCCTACAATGATGATCTGGAAATGCAGATCCGCCAGATGGAGAAATTCAGAGTCTACGACTGGGAATATACAGAGAAGGGATGGCTGATCTGGGAAAAGGCTCTGTCCAAGAATCAGGAGATGGATATGCACAGCTTCTTCCGGGTACTGCCTCTGGATGAAAAATGCAGGGAACTGGGCAATCAATATATCCTGCCGGTGAGCTGCTTTGGCAATAATCTGTTCCTCACGGACTGGGATGCGGACAGTATGGACCAGATTGAGTTTAATGATCTGTATGAATTTTTATACGAGATCAAATACGGGGAGAAACTCAATGAAGAGAACGTGCAGAATGGCATTCGAAAGAGCAGTTTGAAGATGTGATCTGTGCCTTCTTTGACATTTCAACAGGGGATCTCGAGGTATATGCCCGCTATGACGCGGAAACCGGGCTGTATCCTTGGGAACCTGTGGGACCGAGAAACCGGGTGTCCCAGTTTCTGCCCTTCCCGGAAGTTGTAAAATGCATGGAGAACGCAGACGGTACATGGACCTTATATGTGGAGGGCATCATGGTCATTGAAGGGGACGACTGTACTTTTAAGCATACAGTAACCATGAAAGAAAGAGACGGAGGATGGATTTACATGGGGAATGACGTGAATGAAGAGGGAAGCGACAGCATCCCCGCGTATAAACCGAGAAGAGAGTTCTAAACAAGACCGGCTTAGAGGCGGGGATGAATCACGAAGTGCTGCCGGCTTTTTCGCCCGTGTTTACCATAGGCCGGAGGCACTTTGTGATCTTTTCGATAGTAGAGACCAGAGTCTGGGTGTCTGCCTCCGGATTATTCAGATAAGCATGGTACGCGCCCTGGATGCAGTAGGAGAACAGGATATTTTTCTCCGGATCATGTTCGTATTCCGGGTATTTGCGGAAGATTACTTTCTTGAGTTCACGGTCGAGACGGTTTCCCAGATGATTCTGCTCCTTGCCGGAAAACAGGATCTTGATCAGGGAAATCTGTGACATGAATGCCAGACAGAGCTCGCGGCTGAAGACATCAGAACTCTCAAATGTATAATCTTTCAGATGGTCTATGCCGCTGATGATTGAAGCGACTGTCTCCTGTTCCATCGCGTCAGACAGGGCGTAGATATCCTCGTAGTGGGCATAGAATGTGGATTTGTTGATATAGGCAAGAGAGCAGAGCTCTTTTACCGTAATCTTTTCTAATGACTTTTTTGCCCTCAGTTCAATGAAGGCGCTGCGTATCGCCTTTTTCGTTTTTTCAATTCGAAGATCCATATTTCATTCCCACATCCTTTTGCAAACAATTTGATTTGAGGCTGGCGGCGCAGCCGGAACGTCACAGATGTGATTAACCGACAATATGATATAAAGCGTCGGTTTTCCAACGATATAAAGAGATCGTCGGTGGACATCCTTCCGTCTGATCCGATAAGATAATTATACGATAAAAAGCAACTCTTGTCGATTAAGTGGAGGGAAGATATGGATTTTTATGAGTTTTATACAGGGAAATGTTTTGACGCGTATCAATACCTGGGCGCGCATGCAGTCAGGGGAGGGACCGTTTTCCGCACGTTTGCTCCGTCCGCTTCACGAGTCTCTCTGATCGGAGAGTTCAGCAGCTGGGAGGAAATCCCGATGGGAAAGGTGCATGACGGAAATTTCTGGGAAGTTTCATCAAATAACGCGGGACCGGGGATGATGTATAAATACCGGATCTATGACAGGGAGGGGCAGTATATTGATCACTGCGATCCTTATGGTTATGGCATGGAGCTGCGCCCGGGGACAGCTTCTGTCATCCGGGATCTGAGGAACTATAAGTTCCATGACAGCGCATGGCTGAAGAAACGTACGGACCGACGGACTGAGCCTCTGAATATTTATGAGATCCATTTCGGATCCTTCCGAAAGCCGTCCGATGAACCGGATGCTTGGTATGATTACGAAGAGATGGCGGAGATTCTGATCCCATATTTGAAGGAGAATGGATACAATTATGTGGAGGTCATGCCGCTCTGCGAGTATCCCAGCGATGAATCGTGGGGGTATCAGGGTACCGGGTTTTTCAGTCCCACTTCCAGGTATGGAACAGCAGAGCAGCTTAAAGCATTTGTGGATGCCTGCCATCAGAACGATATCGGGATTATTCTGGACTTTGTACCTGTACATTTTGCAGTAGACGGATATGCCCTGGCAAATTATGACGGCACGTCGTTGTATGAGTATCCTCACGCAGCTGTAGGGCAGAGCGAATGGGGAAGCTGCAACTTCATGCATTCCCGCGGAGAAGTGCGCAGCTTTCTCCAGTCCGCGGCAGACTTCTGGATATCAGAATATCATATGGACGGGCTTCGGATGGACGCGGTCAGCCGGGCAATCTACTGGCAGGGAGATCCGGCCCGCGGCGTTAACTCCAATGCAGCAGAGTTCTTAAAGAACATGAACCGTGGGTTAAAAGAGCGCCATCCATCGGTTATCCTGGCGGCGGAGGATTCCACGTGTTTTCCTGGAGTGACTGCTGATCCGGAGAAAGGCGGGCTTGGGTTTGACTATAAGTGGGACATGGGATGGATGAATGATACTTTGGACTACTTCCGTACGGATCCTCTGTACCGGGGATGGGATTATAATAAGCTCACGTTCTCCATGGCGTATTATTCTGACGAGCGTTATCTACTGCCGCTCTCACATGATGAGGTCGTCCACGGGAAGGCGGCGATCCTTCAGAAGATGTTCGGGGATTATGAGCTGAAATTCCCTCAGGCAAGGGCGTTCTATATGTATATGTACGCCCACCCGGGCAAGAAACTGAATTTCATGGGAAATGAGATCGGACATTTCAGGGAATGGGACGAGAAAAGAGAGCAGGACTGGGAGCTTCTGGAATATCCGGCTCACCGGGAATTTCACTGTTTCATGAAAGCGCTGAATCGGTTCTATCTGGAGCATCCCGCCTTCTGGGAAAATGACTATGATGAGGATGGTTTTCAATGGCTTGAGTGCGGCACCCCAGACCAGTGCATTTATGCTTTTGAGAGACGCGCGCATAAAGAACGGATCGCCGCAGTCTTTAACTTTTCCGGGATCAGCCAGACAGGACTCTGCCTGAAGATTCCCGGAGGAAAGAAATTAGAAGAAATCTTTTCAAGCGGGGCAAGCATTAGCGGAGAAATAAAAAGGAAGGAAAGTCTGTCATCTGCAGCCGGTGCATTTGAACTGGAAATGGCGCCGTTTTCGGCAGATTATTATCTTATCAGATAGTATAAGGGCAGACGAAAAGAACGGGAAGCGTTTTGCTTCCCGTTCCCGATTCCGTGTCATTTTTAAACCGTTTCTGTGTGCTCTGTAAGAGTAGTCTGAAATTATGCACGCTCAACGCGTCCGGACTTCAGACAGGATGTACATACATACATTTTCTTGGAACCGCCTTCTGTTTTCACTCTGACGGACTTCACATTTGATTTCCACATTTTCGGTGTCTTTCTATGAGAGTGGCTTACATTGTTTCCAAAATGAGCACCCTTTTCACAAATAGCACATTTAGCCATGACTGCACCTCCTAACAATCTGAACTGGTCATATAGACTCACAACACAGTTATTCTAGCAGAAAGAAAATCTTAATGCAAGTATTTTTTAAAAAAAACGAATGTATATTGTAAAATTAAGGAATGAATAGTATAATAATCATGTTATTTATGGAAAAATCCTTTAAAAAATGGAGGTATACATGATGAAGGGAAGTATGAGCACAGATCTTGGGATTATTACGGTCAATCCTGAGGTGATCGCCAAATATGCCGGATCCGTTGCAGTTGAGTGTTTCGGCATCGTCGGGATGGCAGCCGTGAACATGAAAGACGGACTGGTGCGGCTTTTAAAGAGAGAGAGCCTTACCCATGGGATCAAGGTGGAGATCTCCGACGAGAACGCCCTTACTCTGAATTTTCATGTCATTGTCGCTTATGGCGTGAATATCCTTTCTGTTTCTGACAATCTTATGAGTAATGTAAAATATAAGGTTGAAGAATTCACCGGCATGACGGTAGAAAAGATCAACATCTTCGTAGAAGGTGTGAGAGTGATAGATTAAGGAGGATATTGGCGTGGCTGTTAAAACGATAAATACGGATATGCTCCGGAAAATGTTCCTTGCCGGAGCAGCAAATCTGGATGCGAAAAAAGAATTCATCAATGAATTGAACGTTTTCCCTGTACCGGACGGGGATACGGGTACGAATATGACATTGACGATCATGTCGGCTGCAAAAGAGGTGCAGGCACTGGAAAAACCGGATATGATGTCCATAGCAAAGGCAATCTCCTCGGGTTCGCTGAGGGGGGCAAGAGGAAATTCCGGTGTTATCCTTTCCCAGCTTCTCCGTGGATTTACAAAAGAAATCAGGGAACATGATGAAATCGACACTGCAATCCTTGCGAAAGCATGTGACCGTGCGACTGCTACCGCATACAAAGCAGTCATGAAACCTAAGGAGGGTACGATCCTTACTGTGGCAAAGGGGGCTGCCCAGAAGGCGGCTGAACTTGCAGAGACAACAGAAGATCTGGAAATTTTCCTTCCGGAAGTGATACGTCATGCGGAGGAAGTGCTGGCACAGACTCCAGAGATGCTGCCTGTTCTGAAGGAAGCAGGGGTAGTCGATTCGGGCGGACAGGGATTGCTTGAAGTGCTCCGGGGTGCTTATGACGCCTTCCTCGGCAAAGAGATCGATTATGCGGCGATCGAGGCAGGATCCGGAACAAAGATGGTCAAGCCGGGACAGCAGGCTGAGGCAGATATTAAATTCGGATACTGTACAGAATTTATTATTATGACAGAAAAGGAATTCACGGCAAAAGATGAAGTAGAATTCAAAGCTTATCTCGAGTCTATCGGGGATTCTATTGTATGCGTTGCGGATGATGATATCGTAAAGATTCATGTCCACACAAATGATCCGGGACTTGCGATCCAAAAAGCGCTCACATACGGGCAGCTTTCCCGAATGAAGATCGATAATATGCGGGAAGAACATCAGGAAAAGCTGATCCGGGATGCTGAGAAAGTGGCTGCTCAGCAGGCGGAGGAGACTGCTCAAAAGAAGAAAAAAGAGCCGAGAAAACCGGTGGGCTTTATCGCAGTTTCGATCGGGGAAGGAATGAATGAGATCTTCCGCGAACTGGGTGTGGATTATATCATTGAAGGCGGGCAGACGATGAATCCGAGCACGGACGACATGCTGACAGCCATTGATGAGGTAAACGCGGATCATATCTTTATTCTTCCGAACAATAAGAACATTATCCTGGCGGCGAACCAGGCCCAGTCGCTTACTAAAGACAAAGACATCATTGTGATTCCGACGAAGACAGTTCCCCAGGGGATTACTGCGGTCATCAGTTTCATGCCGGAAGCAGACGTGGACACAAATATGGATGCAATGCTGGAAGCTGTAAAAAATGTAAAGACCGGGCAGGTGACCTACGCGGTCAGAGATACACATATTGACGATAAGGAGATCCATGAAGGCGATATCATGGGGATCGGCGATGACGGCATTCTCTCTGTCGGTCAGTCTGTAGAAGAAACGGCAAAGGAGATGCTTGCCCAGCTCGTGGACGATGACTCTGAATTGATCAGTCTTTATTACGGGCAGGATGTTCTTGCTGAAGATGCAGAAAAATTCGCCGGAGATGTGGAAGCTCTCTATCCGGATGTAGATGTAGACATACACATGGGCGGACAGCCGATCTATTACTATGTGCTTTCCGTAGAGTAAATATATAAGCCGGTTAATGGTGCAGAAATTTATTTGCACGAAGACAGGGCGTTCTTTCGACAGGAAGAACGCCCTTACCTGTATGATCAAGAATCATAGAACCGAATAAAAGAGGAGTCAAGACAAAGATTATGAGAGAAAGACAGAGTATTGGTTCGCTCAAGGGAGTAGGCGAAAAGACAGAAAAAATGTTCCATCACCTTGGCATCAGGACAATCGGAGATCTGATCCGCTATTATCCGAGAGGATTCGAGATCTTTGACGATCCGATCCCCATCGGAAGCATTGAAGAAGGAAAAGTGTGTACCGTGTCCGGTTCGGTATTCGGGAGGATACAGGTGTCGGGCAGCCAGCGGCTGCAGATCACGACGCTCTATCTGAAGGATCTGACCGGCACGCTGAAGGTCATCTGGTTCCGAATGCCGTTTCTCAGAAATACGCTGTCAAAAGGCGGAGTTCTCATTCTGCGCGGACGGGTGGTCAGGAGAAGGGACTGCCTTGTGATGGAGCATCCGGAGATCTATTATCCGGCGTCAAAATACGAAGAGAAGCGCCACACCATGCAGCCGGTCTATCATCTTACTGCAGGACTGACCAACAATGCTGTCATAAAGGCAGTGCGCCAGGCGCTTGACTGCGCGGATGACAAAATGGATATCCTGCCCGGAGAGCTGAGCAGGAAATATCGTTTTCTGCCTTACGAAGAAGCGGTCAGAAATATGCATTTCCCGGAAGATAAAGACAGCTTTGCCGCGGCAAGAGAACGCTTCGTGTTCGAAGAGTTTCTTGTGTTTATCCTTTCTCTTCGGCGGATGAAGGAGTCCGGGAACCGTGTGGAAAATAAGTTCCGTTTTCCAGATCAGGATAAGATCGGGCAGTTTCTTGAGGCGCTTCCGTACCAGCTGACAGGGGCGCAGATGAAGGTGTGGAAAGAGATAAAGGCAGACATGCAGGGGCCGCATGTGATGTCCCGGCTCGTCCAGGGAGACGTGGGATCAGGGAAGACGATCGTGGCGTTTTTAGCGCTTCTGCTGGCAGGACTCAACGGGTACCAGGGAGCGCTCATGGCGCCCACGGAAGTGCTGGCACGCCAGCATTATGAAAATATATCAGGAATGCTGGAAAAGTATGGCATACCCCTTCAGGCGGAGCTGCTCACAGGATCCATGACAGCGGCACAGAAGCGCGCGGCTTACGAACGGATTCAGAGCGGGGATTCCGCTATTATCATCGGGACCCACGCGCTGATACAGGAAAAGGCAGTCTACCGTAACCTGGCGCTCGTGGTGACAGACGAGCAGCACCGCTTCGGCGTGCGTCAGAGGGAAGCGCTTGCAGGGAAAGGCTCCATGCCGCACATTCTTGTCATGAGCGCAACGCCCATCCCCCGGACTTTGGCGATCATCCTTTACGGCGACCTGGATATTTCCGTTATTGACGAGATGCCAAAAGACCGCCTGCCTATTAAAAACTGTGTGGTGGATACCGGATACCGGGAGAAGGCGTATTCGTTCATGAGAAAGCAGGTGGCACAGGGCAGGCAGTGCTATGTGATCTGTCCTATGGTGGAAGAGAGCGAGAGCCTTGAGGCAGAGAATGTCATGGACTACTCCCAGATGCTTGCAGAAGAGATGGGAGACAATATCCGGGTCGGCTGCCTTCACGGAAAAATGAAACAGCAGGAAAAGGATGCGATCATGGAAGCCTTTGGGAAAAATGAGATCCAGATCCTTGTGTCCACCACGGTCGTGGAAGTGGGGATCGACGTGCCCAATGCAACGGTCATCATGATCGAGAATGCAGAGCGCTTCGGGCTGGCGCAGCTCCATCAGCTCCGCGGCCGCGTGGGAAGAGGGAAGCACCAGTCCTACTGTATCTTTATGTCCGCGTCAAAGTCTGACGAGACCAGGGAAAGGCTGGATATCCTGAACCATTCTAACGACGGGTTTTTTATCGCGGGAGAAGACCTGCGGCTCCGGGGACCGGGAGACCTGTTTGGAATCCGTCAGAGCGGGATACTGGATTTCAAGATCGCTGATGTATTCCAGGATGCAAAGATCCTTAAAAATGCGGCTGATGACGCGAAACAGCTTCTGGCTGAAGATCCGGAACTCTCCGAACCCAGGCATGCCGGGCTGAAACAGCATATAGACAGTAAAATTCGGGAGATCATGCTGGAGACAACACTTTAATTGTAAAAAAGCAAAATAAAAAATAACTGTTACGAATTTCCAGTTTAAAACCTGTCAGCCTCCATATACTAACAGCGTAACATAAACAAACGGACAGCAGATGTATGATAACCGGCTGCATCAAAACAGCAGATTACATACAGATGCAGCCGGGAGGATATGTTACAGAACACAAGACGTAACTGACAAAGTTACGAAAATGCAAAAGGAGGAAATTGATCATGGCAAGTCGTTCATCTAACAGAGCAGCAGTGCCGGAGGCAAAGGGCGCTCTGGACAAATTCAAGTACGAAGTGGCCAATGAGCTGGGGGTACCGTTATCTGACGGTTACAACGGTGACCTTACTTCCAAGCAGAACGGATCTGTCGGCGGATATATGGTCAAGAAAATGATCGAGCAGCAGGAAAAACAGATGGCAGGCAAATAACAGCTGTATTTCCGTAAGCAGAGGGAAAAGCGCCCGGGATTGACCTGGGCGCTTTTTTCTGATAAAATTTTTTCTATAGTTTACAAAAATTTGACAATTTACAGATTTTAATATAAGAAAGAGGGGTGCCGGTTTATGAGAGTGATCGCCGGAAGCGCGAGAAGCTTAAGGCTTAAGACCCTGGATGGGATGGATACAAGGCCAACCACTGACAGGATCAAAGAGACATTATTCAACATCATCAGCCCGTCTATATTTGACAGTATTTTTCTTGACCTTTTCAGCGGGAGCGGAGGCATCGGGATCGAGGCGCTCAGCCGGGGAGCAAGAGAAGCAGTCTTTGTAGAAAATAATCCAAAGGCAATGGCGTGCATCAAAGAAAATCTTAAATTTACCCGGCTTGAGGCAAAAGCAGCTACCATGACGACAGATGTGATGGACGCGCTTTACCGGCTGGAAGGGGAAAAAGTCTTTGACTTCATCTTCATGGACCCGCCCTATGACCGGGGACTGGAGCGCAGAGTATTGGAATATCTGGCGGATTCCCGGCTGGTGTACGAGGATACCGTGATCATCACAGAGGCGTCCAAGGATACCGATTTTTCTTATGTAGAAGACCTTGGGCTGACTGTGATCCGGGAAAAAGTGTATAAGACGAATAAACATGTATTTATTGAGAAGGCAGGAAAGGAAGAAATATGTTAAAAGCGATCTATCCGGGCAGCTTTGACCCGGTTACATACGGGCATCTTGATATCATCCGAAGATCCTCTAAACTTGTGGATGAACTAATTGTCGGAGTATTGTGCAATAAAGCGAAAATGCCGTTGTTTTCTGTGGAAGAACGTGTTAAAATGTTAAAGGAAGTGACGAAAGATCTGGAGAATGTCAGGATCGTTCCGTTTCACGGGCTTCTGGTCGAGTTTGCTGCAGAGATGGGAGCCGGGCTTATCATAAGGGGGCTGCGGGCGATCACTGATTTTGAATATGAACTTCAGATGTCACAGACCAATCATAAACTGGAACCAAATGTTGAGACCATGTTTTTGACGACAGGCATTGAATATTCTTATTTGAGTTCCACCACAGTTAAAGAGATCGCTGCTTTTGGGGGAGATTTGTCACAGTTTGTGCCGGAAGCAGTCGCTGTGGAGCTTAGAAAAAAGATAAATACAAAAGGAGAGTGTAAGAAATGAGCAGCCGTATCGAGCAGATTATCGAAGAAATCGAAGAGTACATCGACCGTGACTGTAAGTTCCAGCCCTTGTCCACAACAAAGATCATCGTAAACAAAGAACATCTGGACGAGCTGCTGAGGGAACTTCGCATGAAGACACCGGATGAGATCAAGCGTTATCAGAAGATCATTGCCAACAGAGACGCCATCCTTGCAGACGCGCAGGCAAAGGCTGATGCCATGATCGAGGAGGCACAGGTGCAGACGACAGAGCTTGTCAGCGAGCACGAGATCATGCAGCAGGCATACGCGCAGGCAAATGAGATCGTTACCCAGGCAACTGCCCAGGCGCAGGAGATCATCGACAACGCTACAAGGGATGCCAATGAGATCCGGATCGGAGCGATCCAGTATACAGATGACCTGCTTGCAAATGCAGAGAGCATCATCGGGCATACACTTGACAGCTATACAACGAAATATGACGGACTGATCAATTCTCTTCAGGAGTGTTATGACACTGTCCGCTCTAACCGGGCAGAACTGGATATTCCGGAAGATGACGGAACCGGATACGGTCAGGATGATACGATTTAGAAAATTAGAAAAGATGAAGATAAAGATATGCCAGGGAGCTGGCTGCCAGAAAGGCAGCCAGCTTTTGTGCGATATAGGGAAAAATAGAAATCCCAGTTCCGCGGAGCATGCAGTTTGTCTGGGCAGCCGCGCAGAAGCCGCCAAAAGAGGTCAGTCCCATGATCAGCGAATATGATAATACCGGATCAGAAATATTCTCGTAGAGCATGACAATTCCGTTCGTGATCTCAAGAGAAGGCAGCGCTGCCTGAATCAGAGGAATACTGCTGAATTCGCCGAACAAAGCAATCAGTATTGAAAAAGAGATAATATATCCGCCAACTTTTACAATTCCTTCAAAGCTGTCCATCATACAAGAGTCAAATGCTGCAAAATCAAGCCCATTTCCGGCGTGACGGCCATTTCCTTCCGGAGAGTGGAATCTCTTTTCTCCATGCAGGTAGAACCTGCGGAAAACAAAGCTCAGAAGGACAGGGACGCCGAACAGGATCAGAAGGCTCGGGACAGTCAGTTCTTCTTTCCCCAATGTTTTCCATACAATGAAATTCATAATGAACGCAGGGCTTGTATTATTGCAGAAGGACAGCAGATAACAGGCTTCGTTTTTAGTGATCCTGCCCGAGTGCAGAAGATCAGCGGCCACCTTCGCGCCCATAGGATATCCGCAGAGGAAACCTGTCAGGACGGCGAAAGCTCCGTTCCCGGAAGTGGCAAAGATCCTGCCAAGAGCTTTTCCGAAGATTCCGGATATTACAGAAAGCCCTCCGCCTGCCATCATGAGACCGGAGACAAGCATAAAAGGAAAGAGCGTCGGAAAGACGTTCTGAAACCAGAGCAGAAGCCCGTCCTCAGCACCGGAAAAGACTGCCCGGGGCGAGAAGAGCATGGAGAAAAAGAGCAGCACAGCAATCATTCCGGGCGTGTATTGTCTCAGAGAGCGCTGTTTCATCCGAGTCCCTCCTCTGGTATCGTTATTTCAGATATATGACAGAAGAATGATCGATATGCGTGGATCATATAGTGTCATAGAGCATTTCTAAAAGGAGAATCCCTTGAAAAGATCCCTGAAGAAGATCGGAAGATATAGCGTTATTTTATTTCTGCTGGTATTTTTTGCCGGCATCTGGATCCCAAGGCTTGAATATGGAAGCGAAAGGAGCCGCCTCTCCGAAGATATCCTGTCTTCGGAGGGGTTTCGCAGGCAGACTGTTTCCGGGGAGGCAATGGAACAGGTCCGAAAGATGGACGCGCCCGGAGAGGCGCTTGCCGTATACTGGCTGGAAAGCAATTTCGGACAGGAGCCGTTCAGCCTGCAGCCGGATGAGACTGCCGCTGCCCGGAAACGCTGGGAGCGGGCAAAAGGCTGGGGGAGTTATCTCTCCACATGCCAGGCTGTGTGGGATGACCTGAAATATTTTCCCGTGGCTGAATCTTCCGATAACAGCCGCCTCTCTGTCTCCTTTGAAGATTCCTGGATGTTTGACCGGTCATACGGAGGAGAGAGAGGGCATGAAGGAACAGATATCATGCCTTCTGTAAACGAGCCGGGGCGGTTTCCTGTTGTCAGCATGACAGACGGCATTGTTGAAAGCAAAGGATGGCTGGAACTGGGAGGCTGCCGTCTGGGAATCCGCGCGCCCCATGGGGCTTACTTTTACTACGCCCATCTGGATTCTTATGCAGATATCGAGGAGGGGGATACCATAAACGCGGGAGATCTGCTGGGGTTCATGGGGGATACCGGATATGGCACGGAGGAAGGGACAAGGGGAAAATTTCCGGTCCATCTCCATGTCGGAATCTATCTCTATCAAAACGAGCAGGAGATCAGCGTCAATCCGTACCCCGCGCTGTCCTATGTGCAGGATAAGAAGGTCAGCGGGGACTTTTAAGCGCTGGGGCTTTCACCTGTAGAAAAAACATGGTATAATAACTGCACTACGGGCAATCGGCCCGCCCCGCTCTGCGGGGATGATACCTGCCCTAGGGGTTGAAAAGTAAATCCCGCGCTTTGCGAGAATTATGGAGGATATATGATGAATCATCTGCCGGCAGCATTTGAAGATAAAATGAGAGCCCTTCTGGGCGCGGAATATGAGGAATACGAAAGGTGTTTTGACGAGCCGCGCCATTATGGGCTCCGTGTAAATACAGCAAAGATATCAGTGGAAGAGTTTTTAAAGATCGCGCCCTGGCCGCTCAAACCTGTTCCGTGGATCAGGAACGGGTTTTATTATGACGGGGAAAAATACCAGCCCGCAAAGCACCCGTATTACTTTGCGGGACTGTACTATCTCCAGGAGCCGAGCGCTATGACTCCGGCAGACCGCCTTCCTGTCGAACCGGGGGACCGGGTGCTGGATGTATGCGCAGCCCCCGGGGGAAAGGCGACGGAGCTGGGAGCAAAGCTGAACGGCACAGGTGTTCTTGCGGCAAATGATCTGAGCAGTTCCCGGGCAAAAGGGCTGCTCAAGAATCTGGAACTCTTCGGAATTGGAAACGTACTCATCCTGAGCGAAGAGCCGGGAAGGCTTGTCCCGTATTTTAAGGGATATTTTGATAAGATCCTGATCGACGCGCCCTGTTCCGGGGAGGGCATGTTCCGTAAAGACCGGAAGATGATCCGCGCCTGGGAGGAACATGGACCGGACTACTTCTCCAAGATCCAGAGGAGCATTGTCACGCAGGCGGCAGAAATGCTCCGGGAGGGCGGAATGCTCCTGTATTCCACCTGCACTTTTTCACCGGAGGAAAATGAACAGACCATCGAGTATCTTCTGCAGGAGTATCCCCAGTTTGAAATCTGTGAGATGGAAGGGTATGAAGGGTTTGCCCGGGGCATGCCGGAAGTGTCCCTGACGGGAGATGAACGTCTCAAAAAGACGGTGCGCATTTTCCCGCACAGGATGAAAGGAGAAGGACATTTCCTTGCTCTTTTGAAGAAGGGCGCTCAGACGGACCGCGTGAAGCCGGCAGCAAATCCTGGACAGGAAAGCAGAGCAGGGAAGCTGCCGCCGGAACTGGAGGATTTCCTTGCGTCTGTAAAGCGGGAAATGGATCCCGCCAGGATGGATATCCGCGGGGATAAGGTATACTATATGCCTGAGGATGTACCGCCCCTTAAAGGAATCCGCTTTTTAAGGACAGGGCTTCTTCTCGGAGAACTGAAGAAAAAGCGGTTCGAACCCAGCCAGGCATTTGCTATGAATCTGAAGAAAGAAGAATATGAACATATCATCGATCTGCCGGCAGCGGACGAGCGGATCATCAAATATCTGAAAGGGGAGACCCTTGACGTGGAGGATGTGACACTTCCCAGGGAGAAAGGATGGTATCTGGTCTGTGTGGACGGATATCCTCTCGGATTCGGGAAGCTGGCGTCCCAGACGCTCAAGAACAAATATCTCCCGGGATGGCGGTGGCAGTCATTATGATCGTAAGACTGGACAAGTTCCTGGCAGATATGGGATATGGCACGAGAAGCCAGGTGAAGAAGGAATTGGTAAAAGGCAGCGTCACAGTGAACGGAGCTCCTGTCAGGAAACCGGAGACGAAAATTGACACGGATAAGGATGCTGTTTGCTGGAAAGGCGAGCCGGCAGTTTATGCAAGATATGAATATTTCATGCTGAATAAGCCTTCCGGGGTGGTCTCTGCCACAGAGGACAAAATAGAGAAGACCGTGCTGGACCTGCTCCGCTCCGATAAAAGCAGCGATGCAGGCACAGGCATGCGAAGGGAGGATCTTTTCCCTGTGGGACGGCTGGACAAGGATACAGAAGGGCTCCTGCTGATCACAAATGACGGAGATCTGGCGCACCGCCTGCTATCTCCGAAAAAGCATGTGGACAAGGTCTATTATGCAGATATCCGGGGAAAAGTAGATGAAGAAGACGTGCGGATGTTCGCGCAGGGACTGGATATCGGCGATGAGAAGGCCACGCTCCCCGCGGAGCTTAAGATCTTAAGCTCCGGGGAGACTTCCAGGATCGAGGTCACGCTCCGGGAGGGAAGGTATCATCAGGTGAAGCGGATGTTCCGGACGGTGGGCAAAGAGGTGATCTATCTGAAACGCCTCAGTATGGGCTCCCTTGCGCTGGATGAGGCGCTTGCTCCGGGAGAATTCCGGCGGCTGACAGATGAAGAGGTAGACAAATTATGCTGAAAGGGAAAAAGGCAGTCATATTTGATATGGACGGTTCTCTGGTGGACTCCATGTGGGTCTGGCTGGAAGTGGATCGGATCTATATGGCGAAACATAATATAACCGAACCTGAAACATTCCACAAAGATATCGAGGGCATGAGCTATATAGAGACTGCCCAGTACTTTGTGGATACATTTCAGTCACTGATCCGCACAAGGGAAGAGGTCATGCAGGATTGGCGGGACATGGCTGTTGAGCTCTATGCGACGAAAGTATTCCCAAAACCTGGAGCAGTGGAATTCCTGGACGAGATGAAACGAAGGGGAGTCCTCCTTGGGATCGCGACAAGCAATGACCGAAAGATCGCCCAAGCGGCTCTGGACGCGCGGGGGCTGAATGAGTACTTTACCTCTGTGTGCACATCCAGTGAAGTGGCAGCCGGGAAACCTGCGCCGGATATGTATCTGAAAGTGGCCGGAGACCTTGGAGTCGATCCGGCAGAATGTCTTGTGTTCGAGGATATCCCCAACGGGATACTTGCAGGGAAGAACGCGGGCATGGAAGTGTGCGCTGTGGACGATGACTTCTCCAGGCGGGATGAGCAGGAGAAGAAGCGTCTCGCAGATTATTATATCCATGATTTCTATGAGATCATGAATGGAACTTATGAAAAATGCGGGGTTGTGGAATGAGTGACAGATTTTTGCCTGTGAGCAGAGAAGACATGGAAAAGAGAGGATGGGATCAGGTAGATTTCGCCTATATCATCGGCGATGCTTACGTGGACCATCCTTCCTTTGGGCATGCGATCATAAGCCGGCTGCTGGAATCAAGGGGATACCGGGTAGGCATCATCTCACAGCCGGACTGGAAGGATCCGAAGAGCGTATGTGTCTTCGGCGAGCCCCGGCTCGGCTTCCTAGTCTCTTCCGGCAATATGGACTCCATGGTAAATCATTATTCCGTGTCAAAGAAACGCAGGAAGACAGATGCATATACTCCCGGCGGGGAGATGGGAAAGCGCCCGGATCATGCCTGCGTGGTATATGGCAACCTGATACGGCAGACCTATAAGAATACGCCTGTCATCCTGGGCGGTATTGAGGCGAGCCTTCGCAGGCTGGCGCACTATGACTACTGGTCAGACTCCCTGAAGCGCTCCATTCTTCTGGATTCCGGCGCCGATATCGTCTCCTACGGGATGGGAGAGCGCTCCGTCGTGGAGATTGCGGAGGCCCTTGACGCGGGGATTCCGGTGGAAGAACTGACCTATATTGACGGGACCGTGGTCCGCGTAAAAGACAGGGAGCGGATCAAAGATGCAGAGTTCCTCCCTTCTTATGAGGAGCTGAAACAAGACAAGAAAAACTATGCGCGCAGCTTTTACACGCAGTATATCAACACAGACGCATTTAACGGGAGACGGCTTGCAGAGCCATATTCAGACCATCTGTATGTTGTACAGAATCCGCCGTCAAAGCCTTTGTCCACTGTGGAGATGGATGATGTCTATGCCCTGCCTTATGTAAGGACATACCATCCCTCTTATGAAGAGAAAGGCGGCGTTCCGGCAGTGTCGGAGATCCGTTTCAGCCTGATCAGCAGCAGGGGATGCTTCGGAGGATGCAGCTTCTGCGCCCTGACATTCCATCAGGGACGGATCGTACAGGTGAGAAGCCACGAATCACTGCTGAAAGAGGCAGAGACAGTTACAAAAGAAAAGGATTTCAAGGGCTATATCCATGATGTGGGCGGGCCTACGGCAAACTTCCGTCATCCGTCCTGTAAAAAGCAGATGGAACACGGCGTCTGCCGGAACAGACAGTGCCTGTTCCCGGCTCCCTGCAAGAACCTGGATACGGACCACAGCGATTATGTGTCCCTGCTGAAAAAAATGCGGGACATCCCGGGAGTGAAAAAGGTGTTCATCCGTTCCGGGATCCGGTTTGATTATCTGCTGGCGGACCGGAAGAATGAATTCCTCCGGGAGCTGTGCGAACATCATGTGAGCGGCCAGCTTAAAGTCGCGCCGGAGCATGTTTCAGACCAGGTGCTCGCCCTGATGGGCAAGCCGCAGAACAAGGTGTATGAGGAATTTATCCGCCAGTTCGGCAAAATGAATGAGCGTCTCGGAAAGAAGCAGTATCTTGTTCCATACCTTATGTCTTCGCACCCGGGTTCAACGCTGAAAGAAGCGGTGAAGCTTGCAGAATACTGCCGGGACCTGGGCTATATGCCGGAACAGGTGCAGGATTTCTATCCGACTCCTTCCACGCTGTCTACCTGCATGTACTATACAGGGCTTGACCCAAGGACGATGGAACCGGTCTATGTACCAAGGAATCCGCATGAGAAAGCAATGCAGAGGGCGCTGATCCAGTACCGGAACCCAAAGCTCTATGATCTGGTTGCGGAAGCACTTGAGAAAGCAGGCAGGACTGACCTGATCGGATACGGTTCGAAATGTCTGATCCGTCCGCAGCGTGACGACAGAGCCCAATCTTCCGGGGGCTCCTCCCGGGCGAAAGGCGCGAACAGCGGAGCGAAAGCCCGGCCAGGCGGCGGAAAACCGGACAGCAGAAAACCGGCCGGAAGGGGACCGCAGGCTGACAAAAAGAGAAAGAAAAAGACCATACGGAATATTCACAGAAAGAAATGAGGTTATCAATGCGGACACAGATGCGGACAGCGGTAGTGACTGGCGCTTCCTCGGGAATGGGAAAAGAATTTGTGCGCCAGCTGGGATATTTTTATAAAGACCTGGATGAGATCTGGGTGATCGCGAGAAGAAAAGAGCGGCTGGAGGCGCTGAAAAAAGAAAGCCGCGTGCCTGTGAGGATCTTTGAGGGAGACCTGCTGAAGAAACCGGTCTATAAGGAATATCACCGGGCCCTCAAGGAACTCTGCCCGGATGTCAGGATGCTTGTCAATGCAGCCGGATTCGGGAAGAGCGGAAGCTTCACAGATATTGCCAGGGAAGGAAAGAAGTTCCAGACGGACATGGTGGACTTAAACTGCCGCGCCCTTACGCGCATGACACAGATGACAATTCCCTGGATGGGAAGGGGCAGCCGGATCGTCAACCTGGCGTCTGCCGCGGCATTCTGCCCGCAGAAGGACTTTGCCGTATATGCCGCGACAAAGGCATATGTCCTCAGCTTTTCCCGGGCGCTCGGCTCGGAGCTGAAGGCTTGCGGGATCTATGTGACCGCAGTGTGCCCGGGACCCGTGGATACGGAGTTCTTTACAGTCAGCGGTGAGCTTGCTAATCCGCTGAAAAAGCTGACTCTCGCAGGAGCACCGCAGGTCGTCCACAAGGCGCTTTCCGACAGCAGGAAAAAGCGGGCTGTCTCCGTTTACGGGGCAGGAATGCAGGCGGCGCGCCTTGGGGCTAAGATCGCGCCCCACAGTCTCATACTTAAGACAGAGGAGTTATTTGCAAAATGAAAAAAGTACAAAAAGGTGCTCCAGGCTACCTGGACTATAAAAAGAAAGTAGAGATCATAAGGACCATCGTATATTTCGGCATTGTTGCCGCTGTGTTTATCCTCGGGTATTCCCAGACCGGGACAAGGCTGAACCTGCTTACCGTGGTCGCCATCCTTGGCTGTCTTCCCGCGGGCAAAGCGCTTGTGGGAGTGATCGCAAGATTCCCGTACCGCTCGATCGAGAAGGAGAGGGCAGATGAGATCGCAGGCAAGACAGCTCATCTCACGGTCTGCTATGATATGGTGATCACAAGCGAAGAGAAAATCATGCCCGTAGACTGCATCGTTATCTCCGGCAGCAATATCTTCGGTTACACACATAATAAAAAAGTAGATCTGAAAATGGTCTCTGACCATATCAAAGCAATGCTCAAACAGAACGGCTATACGGGTCTTGCCGTCCGCGTGCTGAATGAATATAAGCCTTTTATCACAAGGGCGGAAGGGCTTGACAATATCGCGGCAGTAGAAAAAGAAGATACAAAGGAAAGAGAAGAGGCGGTCCGGGGGATCATCCTTAACATTTCCATGTAGAAAGAGGCAGGATATGAAAGAACTATGCATCGGATCAAACGAGGCGGGACAGCGTCTGGACAAATTCCTCGGGAAATATATGGACCAGGCTCCGAAGAGCTTCCTGTACAAGATGCTGAGAAAGAAAAACATCACATTGAACGGAAAAAAAGCTTCGGGAAATGAAATTCTCTCAACAGGGGATACGGTAAAGCTTTTTCTTTCGGACGAGACAGTCAGTAAATTCTCCCGTTCCCGGATGCAGGAGACATACAAGCCAAAGTCACAGGGCCAGGGAACAAAACTTGACATATTATACGAAGACGAGCATACAATCTTTATAAACAAGCCTGCCGGCATGCTTTCACAGAAAGCGGCGCCGGGAGATGTGTCCCTTGTGGAGCATCTCATCGCTTATCTTCTGGAGAGCGGGCAGATCACGGAAGAAGAGCTGCGCACCTTCCGCCCTTCTGTGTGCAACCGGTTGGACCGGAACACAAGCGGGATCGTGGCGGCGGGAAAGACACTTGCAGCCCTTCAGGATCTCAGCGCAATGTTCCGGGAGAGGAGCCTCCGGAAATATTATCTCTGCCTTGTGAAAGGCGGGATAAAAGAAAGCCGGCGGATCAAAGGCTATCTGACAAAAGACCGTCAAAAAAACACGGTATCCGTGCAAAAGGAAAAAGCAGGAGACGCCGCTCTGATCGAGACAGAATACCGCCCGGTCTCATCAGGAGAAGGGGTGACCCTTCTGGAAGTCCACCTGATCACCGGGAAGACCCATCAGATCCGCGCGCATCTCGCGGCTGAGGGACATCCGATCGCCGGAGATTATAAATACGGGGACAGAGCTTTTAATGAGAAGCTGAAAAAAGAATACGGTCTTTCCAGTCAGCTCCTTCATTCTGCCAGACTGTGCATTCCCCGCTGCACCGGCGCGCTGTCCCATCTTTCGGGGAAAGAGATTACCGCGCCCCTGCCCATGATCTTCCAGAAGATCTGCAGGGATAAAGGGGTGATGTGAGATGGCTACCTGGAGTTCAAGAGGCTTAAGAGGATCTACCCTGGAAGAATTCATTAACCACACGAATGAGCGGTACGGCGAGCTGGGGCTCGCATTGGTACAGAAGATACCGACGCCGATCACTCCGGTGAAGATCGATCAGGACAGCCGGCATATCACGCTGGCATATTTTGATAAAATCAGTACAGTGGATTATATCGGGGCAGTGCAGGGAATTCCGGTCTGTTTCGATGCAAAAGAATGCCGTGTGGATACCTTTCCCCTTCAGAATGTGCATGAGCATCAGATCGACTTTATGGGGAAATTCGAGCGGCAGGGCGGGATCTCGTTCCTGCTGATCTACTATACAGAGCGCGATGAACTGTACTATATGAGATACGAACAGATCAAGAAATTCTGGGACCGAGGCATGCAGGGAGGCAGGAAAAGCTTCCGCTATGATGAGCTGGAACCGGAATGGTTCATGCAGCTTAAGAACGGCTATTTTGTCCCATACCTTGACTATATCCAGAAAGACCTGGACCTCAGGGATTGACAGATATGAGGAAAATCCGTATAATTACAAGGGTAATTTAACGTGTTAGCACGGTAAAGTGAAAGGGGCGCTATATGGAACAGAAACTTCATACCCCGGAAGGTGTCCGGGATATCTATAACAAAGAATGTGAGACCAAACTTACACTTCAGAGAAAACTTAACAAGGTACTGCATCTGTATGGATATCAGGATATACAGACTCCGACATTTGAATATTATGAGGTCTTCCGAAAAGAAATCGGATCCACTTCTACGCAGGAGCTTTATAAATTTTTCGACCGGGAGGGCAATATCCTGGCGCTCCGTCCGGATATCACCCCGTCAGTCGCAAGAGCGGCGGCAACTCTGTTTGAATCAGAAGATATGCCGATCCGTCTCTGTTATGCAGGAAATACATTTATCAACCATTCCAGCTATCAGGGACGCTTAAAAGAGAATACGCAGCTCGGAGCAGAGCTGATCGGACTGGACTCGGTAGAAGCGGACGCGGAGATGCTTGCCATGGTGGTGGACAGCTTAAAGCAGGTCGGACTGGAGGAATTCCAGGTGAGCCTGGGACATGTTGATTTTATCAGGAGTCTGTTGAAAGCCGCAGGGCTTGAGGAAGATGAGAACCGGGAGATCCGCGCCCTCATCACGAACCGGAATTTCTTTGGAGTAGAAGAAATTCTGGATGCGCATCAAGTAAAAGAAAGCATAAGAGAGGCTTTCCGTCTCCTTCCGGAACTGACCGGCGGTCCGGAGGTGCTGGAACTGGCAATGGGCGCCGCGCCGGATCTGGATGCAAGGCTTGCCGTCACCCGCCTTCAGCAGATATTCCGCCTGCTGAAACTGTACGGCGCGGACGATCATATCACATTCGATCTGAGCATGACCGGCAATTACGGTTACTATACAGGAATTATTTTCCGTGCCTATACTTTCGGTACCGGAGACGCGGTCGTCAGAGGAGGACGCTATGACCGTCTGCTGGAAAAATTCGGGAAGGATACCCCATCCATCGGTTTTGCCATCCTCCTGGATGAACTTATGGGTGCCCTCGGAAGACAGAAGATCCCTGTGGAGACGATCCACCGCAATCTTATCGTCTATACAGGGGCAACAGAAGAACAGGCGGTTGCCCTTGCGTGCAGCTTCCGCAAAAAGGGCCGCAATATCGAACTCATTAAAAGAGAACTCGAAGATGAGCGGGACATATATGAGGAATACGCAAAGCGGACCTCTGCCGCGGCCATGCTCTATCTGAGAGACGACCAGAAGATCGAGATGGTAAACCTGCGGACAGGAGATGAAAAGCTGGTAAAGATACCGGGCATGGATTAAAGGAGCATCATTTATGAGATATTTGACATTTGCCCTCACAAAGGGACGCCTCGCGAGCAAAACGCTGGATATGCTGGAAAAACTGGGCATCACTTGTGAGGAGATGAAGGACAAAGATTCCAGGAAGCTGATCTTTACAAACGAGGAACTAAAGCTGAAGTTCTTCCTTGCAAAGGGACCGGACGTCCCTACTTATGTAGAGTATGGAGCAGCGGATATCGGAGTAGTCGGAAAAGATACGATCATAGAAGAGGGCAGGAAGGTACATGAAGTGCTTGACCTCGGATTCGGGAAGTGCCGGATGTGCGTCTGCGGATACGAAGATGCCGCGGAACTCTTACAGCACAGAGAGCTGATCCGCGTCGCGACCAAATATCCGAAGATCGCGAAGGACTATTTTTATAATAAAAAGCATCAGACCGTGGAGATCATCAAGATGAATGGCTCCATCGAGCTTGCACCGATCGTGGGGCTTTCGGAAGTGATCGTGGACATCGTGGAGACCGGAACTACACTGAAAGAAAACGGTCTCGTGGTCCTGGAAGAGGTGTGTCCTCTCTCTGCCCGCATGATCGTTAATCCGGTAAGCATGCGGATGGAGAATGACAGGATCAAAAAACTGATCACAGATTTACGTACTTTGCTCAGAGACGAGTAATGCGGGAGGAAATTATGCGAATAGAGAAACTTGACCAGAATACAAAGAAAAACCTGCTGGAGGATCTGTTAAAGCGCAGCCCTAACAGTTACGGCAAATATGAAGAGAGCGTGCGGGTGATCCTTGACGCTGTAAAGGAGCGCGGAGATGAGGCGCTGTCTGAATATACTAAAAAATTTGACGGCGCGGAAATCAATGCGTCTAATATCCTTGTCACAGAAGATGAGGTAAAGGAGGCGTATGACGCGGTAGATCCCGGGCTGATCGAAGTGATCAGAAAGGCGCTCGTCAATATCCGTTCTTATCATGAGAAACAGATGCAGTACAGCTGGTTCGACAGCAGACCGGATGGTACGATCCTCGGACAGAAGGTGACCGCTCTTGCCAGAGTGGGCGTCTATGTGCCTGGCGGAAAAGCTGCCTATCCCTCTTCTGTCCTCATGAACATCATGCCTGCCAAGGTGGCAGGAGTGGAGGAGATCATTATGGTAACGCCCCCGGGAAAGGACGGGAAGGTGACGCCCACCACACTGGTAGCGGCGAAGGAAGCCGGAGCGGACAAAGTGTACAAGGCAGGCGGGGCCCAGGCGGTTGCCGCTCTTGCGTACGGCACGCAAAGCATCCCGAAAGTGGATAAGATCGTGGGCCCGGGCAACATTTACGTAGCTCTGGCGAAAAAGGCTGTGTACGGTCATGTCAGCATTGATTCGATCGCAGGCCCCAGCGAAATCCTTGTCCTTGCGGACGAGACTGCGGATCCCCGCTATGTGGCAGCGGATCTGCTCTCACAGGCAGAGCACGACGAGCTTGCCAGCGCGATCCTTGTGACCACGAGCATGGAGCTCGCAGAGAAGGTATCAGACTGGACGGACACCTTTGTCAGGGAACTGTCCAGGGGAGAGATCATACAGAAATCACTGGATAACTACGGACATATCCTTGTGGCAGAGAATATGGAAGACGCCATTGACGCGGCAAATGAGATCGCGTCCGAGCATCTGGAGATCATGACGGAAAATCCATTTGAGGTGATGACAAAGATCCGGAACGCGGGCGCTATCTTTATCGGGAAATACTCCAGCGAACCTCTCGGAGATTATTTCGCAGGTCCGAACCACGTCCTGCCGACCAACGGCACGGCGAAGTTCTTTTCCCCGCTGTCTGTTGATGATTTTATCAAGAAGTCAAGCATCATATCCTATTCGCGGGATGCTCTTGAGAAGATCCACACAGATATCGAACAGTTTGCAGAGGCAGAGTATCTGACTGCCCACGCGAATTCGATCAAAGTGCGTTTTGACGGCAAAGACGAATAGGAGGTAAGAAGAGATGGAACGGCGGATCGGAAGCTGTATAAGAAAGACAAAGGAAACAGATATCAGCCTTACGATCAATCTGGACGGACAGGGCTGTAATAAGATTGATACAGGTATCCCGTTTTTTGATCATATGCTGGACGGGTTTGCGCGCCACGGGCTCTTTGACCTGGATGTAAAGGTGAAGGGCGATATTGAGGTGGACAGCCATCACACCATAGAGGATGTGGGGATTGTCCTGGGAAAGGCGATCGCAGACGCCCTTGGAGATAAAGCGGGGATCAAACGCTACGGCTATTTTATCCTTCCCATGGACGAGACGCTGGCTCTGTGCGCGGTTGACCTCTCAGGACGGCCGTATTTAAAATATCAGGCAGACTTTACCGTGCCCAGGCTCGGGACAATGGATACGGAGATGGTGCGTGAGTTTTTCTATGCCGTCTCATACAGCGCGGCTATGAACCTGCATGTAAAGATCCTGGAAGACGGGAATAATCATCATATGGCAGAAGCATTGTTCAAGGCATTCGGGAAGGCGCTTGACATGGCAGTGTCCATGGAACCGCGGATCACAGAAGTATGGTCCACAAAGGGGACTCTCTGAGCACCGTACAGGCCGGAATCCTGTATTTTTCCTGAACATGCAGACAGAGAAGGAACGGATAAAAAAGGAGAATAAATACATGAGTTATAAAAGACTGACCCCGTGTATCTTTATTGACGGCGGAAAGGCAGTAAAATGGTTCGACGACCGGACAATCGTGTCAGACGACGTCATTGAGCTGGCAAAACAGTACAGCGAGAAAGGCGCGGACGAGCTGATCGTGTTCGACCTCTCCAATACGGACGAAGAACATGACGAATCCATCGATCTGATCAAAAAGATCAACCGCGTTATCAGCATCCCCATGATCGCAGGGGGAAATATCAGAAGGACAGAAGACGTGAAGAAACTCCTCTATGCCGGAGCAAAGCGCGCGGTGCTGAACTTTTCAAAACCGCTTTCCATGGATTTGATCGAGGAAGTATCCAAGCGGTTCGGAAAGGAAAGGATCGCGGTCTCCCTGAATGATTTTGACGCGCTGTTCAAACAACAGCACCTGATCGAGGAGTACAGCACGGAGATCGTATTCATGCACAGGCTTGACCTGAACTCTGTTATCAACGTAACAGACGTGCCCTGCGTTGTGCTCACGGATACAATGGAACAGAAAGAAATCCTGCGCATCCTGAAATCGGACGGCGTCAAGGGCGTATCAGGAATGTTTATCAGCAGCCTGAACATGGATTTCAATGAGTTCAAAGAAATCTGCGCAGACGCGGGCATACAGATGACCTCTTTTGAGAGCGTGATGGAGTTCTCTGAATTCAAACTCAACGAGAATGGCCTGATTCCGGTCATCGTGCAGGATTACAAGACAAATGAAGTGCTGATGATGGCATACATGAACGAGGAGGCGTTCGACCATACAGTCAAGACCGGACGGATGACTTATTACAGCCGAAGCAGGCAGTGCCAGTGGGTGAAAGGAGAGACTTCCGGACACTACCAGTATGTCAGATCCCTTGCCGTGGACTGCGACAGGGATACGATCCTTGCCAAGGTAGAGCAGGTCGGCGCGGCGTGCCACACCGGAAACCGCTCCTGTTTCTACACCACGATCGTGGGAACTGACCATGACGCGAAGAACCCGCTTCAGGTATTTGAAAGCGTGTATAATACGATCCTTGACCGGCGGCAGAATCCTAAGGAAGGATCTTATACCAATTATCTCTTTGAAAAAGGTCTGGACAAGATCCTGAAGAAAGTAGGGGAAGAGGCCACAGAGATCGTGATCGCGGCGAAGAACCCCAATCCGGAAGAGGTCAAATATGAAATTTCGGACTTCCTTTATCACGCAATGGTGCTCATGGTCGAGCGCGGCGTGACCTGGGAGGATATTACAGGAGAACTGGCGGACAGATAGACCAGAGCATATAGAATAGAGAAAGACGGCAGACACGTCTTCCGGTTCTAATAAAAAAGGCAGGTACATAGGATATTATAACTGATAATATCTTAAGGACCTGTCTTTTATGAATGATTCGGAAATGCGCCGCAGAGAACTTCTTCAGCAGACCCGCCGCCTGTACGATGAGCGCCGGGACATCCCTGCTGTCCATCCCAGATACGGGCGGCTTTATCATAATCTGTACAGCAGTACAGAGAAGCAGCAGAAAGAACAGACAGGCGGCAGCTTCTATCTCCGTCTTGTGATCGGCATCCTGTGCTTTATCTGCTTTGTATACATGGACCAGAGCAACGCAGGCGTGGCTGAGGTGAACAGCACATCCATTGTAAATCAGATCGAAAAGGATCTGGATATGGATACAGTGATGGAAGTCTGGAATAACCTGTAAATCTGTGTCAGCCCTCCTTCGCAGGGCGTACAGCCAGATCAGAGACATCCATATGGGTGATGTTCCGTAAGTATAAATTGATTCTTTCGATAGGAAATGAGACCGTCCTTCCGCATTTTGGACAGCTCGTTAGACAGGGCGCTGCGGTCTACGCCAAGATAATCGGCAAGCTGCTGTCTGGAAAAAGGAATGGTAAACTGGTTGCTGCCATTCTGAATGACCTGTTCCGAAAAATAGGACAATAAACGGCTGCGGATCGAACGGGACGCTGTGTGTATCATCCGGGCAGAGAGGTTTAAGTTCTTGCGAGCCATGATCTGAAGCAGGTTATGGATCGTCCTGCGGTGGAACGGGCAGGAAGCGGAGCAGGTCTCAGTCAGGCGAAGAAACGGCAGGAACAGGACTTCTACCGGTTCGGCGGCTGCGACATCCACCAGTAATTCCTGACCGGGGAGCGCTGCGTAAGATTCCGCGAACAGATCCCCTGGACCGACATGACCAAAAATATTGCTGCCGCCCCAGAAATAATTTACAACGATATTTACACTGCCACTCAGGACCAGCCCCATACTGGAGATGGATTCTCCGGCACGGCAGATTACATCTCCTTTGTTAAAGCACTGCGTTTTTGCGTTCAGACAGGCAAGGACAGAGACAATCTCTTCTTCCCGCAGCCCGCGGAAAAGCATCGTATCAGAAAGAAACTTGACATTCATAAAAACTCTCCTAAAATGTTGTTATAACAACAGAAATATTAAGACGAATATAGTATATTTCCTTCAAGAGGTCAAGATACAGGAGGATATATGATGATACGAAAGATTATTACGATCAATGAGGAAAAATGTAACGGATGCGGATTATGCGCCGACGCCTGTCACGAGGGAGCGATCGGCATGGTGGATGGAAAGGCAAGACTTTTACGGGAAGACTACTGTGATGGATTAGGAGACTGCCTTCCAGCCTGCCCTGTCGGAGCGATTTCTTTTGAAGAGCGGGAGGCGCTTGCCTATGATGCGGACGCTGTTGCCGCGGCGAAATCTGCGAAAGAACAGCCTGTACCATCTGGATGCCCGGGAACCAATGTCAAGCAGTTCCAGAGAGAGCAGAAGACTTCTTCCGGTTCGGAAACTTTGACAGTGGACAGCCAGCTTGCTCAGTGGCCGGTACAGATCAAACTCATGCCGGTGACTGCACCTTATTTTCAGAATGCAGATCTTTTGATCGCAGCAGACTGTGCTGCTTATGCTTATGGAAATTTCCATAAGCACTTTATCAGGAAACGTATTACGCTGATCGGCTGTCCGAAGCTGGATGAGATAGACTATTCGGAAAAGCTGACCGCGATCATCCGTGAAAATGAGATCAAGAGTGTCACGATCGTCCGCATGGAAGTACCCTGCTGCGGAGGCTTGGAACACGCGGCGAAAGAAGCTCTGCGCGCCAGTGGTAAATCCATTCCCTGGCAGGTTGTGACGATCTCAACAGACGGGCGCATTCTGTGAGAGCGGTTGAAAATTGAAAAGAAAAGACAAAGCAGTATACAGAGGAGGTCCGATCCCTCCTCTTTTTTAGTCCCAGACAAGGCTGCGCACATTCAAAGGTCTTATTTTACTGCCTTTGTTTTTCACAAACGGGACCAGTGACTAGAACTCTTTATTGTCTAAAATAGAAAGTCGGTGTAAAATAAGACGGACAAATGCAGTTAAGGAGGCAGAAGCAATGGATAACAAATACCGTAGAGATCATGAGATGGCATACTATGCAGATGCCAGTGTTATAGAAGAGCAGCTCGCCGCTAAAAAAGCGGTCCGGGAATATAATACAGTGATGCCGTTTGACCCTGAGAAAGGACTGGAGTGTCTTGACCGGGCAGGGATCGTACACGGGAAGAATGTATATTTTGAGCCGCCTTTCCACTGCGAGTACGGAACCCATATCGCCCTGGGGGAGAATTTCTATTCCAATACCGGGTGCGTCATGCTCGACGTTGCAAAAATCCGGATCGGAAACAACGTCATGTTCGGACCAAACGTGTCAATCTACACGGCAGGCCATCCGCTCCATCCAGACAGCAGGAACTCGGGATACGAGTACGGCATCCCTGTTACGATCGGAAATAACGTATGGATCGGGGGAAGCTGCGTTATCCTTCCCGGCGTCATGATCGGAGACAATGCAGTGATCGGAGCAGGGAGCGTTGTTACAAAGGATATTCCTGACAATGTATGCGCCGCGGGCAATCCATGCAGGGTGATCCGTGAGATCACGGAAGAGGACCGCCCTTACTATTATAAGAACCGCAGATTCGACGAGGAAGTATGGGAAAAGATAAAATAATATCTAAACGAAATCTATTTGCCATCTTCCCGGGAATCTTGTATAATCAACTGGTTTGATAAAGTTTGTTTGTTCAGAGGCAGAATTGTCAGAGGTAGATTATGAGAAAATTAGCTTTAAGTGATGAAATATTACTGAATATTGAAAAACCTGCCCGCTACATCGGCGGCGAGGTGAATTCCGTGATGAAAGATAAAGACAAGGTGGATATCCGCTTTGCCATGTGTTTTCCCGATGTATATGAGATTGGTATGTCCCATCTGGGTATCCAGATCCTGTATGATATGTTTAACCGCAGGGAGGACGTATGGTGCGAGCGGGTCTATTCGCCGTGGACGGATCTGGACAAAGTGATGAGGGAACACCAGATCCCTCTCTTTGCCCTGGAGTCCCAGGACCCGGTGCGGGAGTTTGATTTTCTCGGCATTACGATCCAGTATGAGATGTGTTATACGAATATCCTCCAGATCCTTGAGCTGAGCCAGCTTCCGCTCCATGCGTCAGAACGCACGGATGCAGATCCCATTGTTATCGGAGGAGGACCATGCTCGTACAATCCTGAGCCTCTCGCTGATTTCTTCGATATCTTCTATATCGGGGAGGGCGAGACTGTTTATGACGAACTGCTTGACGCATATAAAGAGTGGAAAAAATCCGGAAAGAGCCGGAGGGAGTTTTTGGAGAGTGCCGCTGAGATCGAAGGTCTCTATGTGCCTCAGTTCTATGATGCAGCCTATAATGAAGACGGAACACTTTTGTCTTTCACTCCTAATAATACGCATGCACCTGTAAGGATAAAGAAACAGGCTGTCATGGAAGTGACGGACAGCCCTTATCCCATGAAGCCTGTGGTCCCGTTTATCAAAGCGACCCAGGACAGAGTGGTGCTGGAGATCCAGCGCGGCTGTATCCGCGGCTGCCGTTTCTGCCAGGCGGGGATGATCTACCGCCCCACAAGAGAGCGGAATGTGGAAAAGCTCAAGGAATACGCCCGCACAATGCTGCAAAATACAGGGCACGAAGAGATATCATTAAGCTCATTGAGCTCCAGCGATTACTCAGAGCTCAAAGAGCTGGTGACATTTCTCATCGATGAGTTCAAAGACAAAGGGATCAATATTTCCCTTCCATCCCTGCGTATTGACGCGTTCTCACTTGATGTGATGAGCCGGGTCCAGGATATCCGGAAGAGCAGCCTTACATTTGCTCCGGAAGCGGGCTCTCAGCGAATGCGCAACGTGATCAACAAAGGTCTGACTGAGGAGGATATCCTTGAGGGCGCGGGACAGGCATTTGAAGGCGGATGGAGCAAAGTGAAACTGTATTTTATGCTCGGTCTTCCCACTGAGACAGAGGATGATATGAGGGAGATCGCCCGTCTGTCTGACCGGGTGGCTCGCAGATACTACGAGATTCCCAAAGACCAGAGAAATGGAAAATGCCAGATCACGGCAAGTTCATCTTTCTTTGTGCCCAAGCCCTTTACGCCGTTTCAGTGGGCATCCATGTTCCCGGCAGAAGAATATACAAGACGCGCTTTGATCGTGAAGGATGAATTTCAGGCGCAGTTAAACCGCAAGAGCTTGAAGTATAACTGGCATGACGCCCAGACTACGGTCCTGGAAGGCGTAATGGCACGAGGAGACCGCAGGGTCGGACGTGTGATCGAGGAAGCATACCGACTGGGATGCCTGTTCGATTCATGGACAGAATGCTTCGATAACGACCTGTGGATGCAGGCATTTGAAAATACAGGAGTGGATATTGATTTTTACAACTTAAGGCAGCGCGGGGCGGACGAGCTTTTTCCATGGGATTTCATTGATATCGGGGTGAGCAGGAAATTCCTGTACAGAGAATGGGAAAAGGCAATGAGCGGAGAAGTCACGCCCAACTGCCGGATGCAGTGTTCCGGCTGCGGCGCCGCGTCGTTTGGAGGAGGTGTCTGTTATGAAGGCAAGAATTAAATTCAGAAAATACGGTGTCCTTCGTTTTATCGGACACCTGGATGTCATGCGGTTTTTCCAGAAACTTATGAGGCGCGCAGACATTCCCATCGCATTTACAGGAGGGTACAGCCCCCATATGATCATGTCCTTTGCCAGTCCATTGGGGATCGGGCTGACAAGTGACGGCGAGTATCTGGATATCGAACTGACCGCTCCTGTGGACAGCAGTGAAGCGGTAAAACGTATGAATGAAGAATGTGTGGAAGGGATCGAGATCCTCAGCATCCGCCGGATTTCGGATGAGAAAAAAATGACAGGGATGACGATTCTTGCAGCGGCGGACTATCTTATCTCTGTAAAGAACGGATCCCTTCCGGAGAACTGGAAAAATGCATTTGCTGATTTTATGGCGCAGAAAGAAATTCGGGTCGTCAAACAGACAAAGCGCAGCGAGAGAGAAGTAGATATCCGGCCGCTGATCTACGGATGGAAAATACAGGGAGAGAGCATCTGGCTCCAGCTCGCTGCGGGAAGCACGGATAATTTAAAGCCGGATCTTGTGATGGATACTTTTCTCTCTACGCGCGTCATTCCAGAAGATTCTGTCTCATTTGCTTATCATAGGTTTGAGATGTATGCAGATAAGGGGGAAGCAGGAAAGAGAAAACTCGTCTCCCTGGAATCGCTGGGCCAGGAGATGATAATGTAATATTTATTTTTGAACAGCAGAGAAAGGAAGGAATAAATTGGAACGAAAGATCCTGATCGAAAAACGCGAAAACAGGATACGGACTTTTTTTCTTGAAGACGGGGATATCGTAGAGATCCACAGTGCCGCAGAGGAAGCTGCGGGGATCGGCAGCCACAGGCTCGGGGATGTCTATGTAGGCAAAGTGAGAAACATTGTCCCTAATATCGGAGCCGCGTTTATTGAAATCGAAAAAGGTGTAAACTGTTATTATGATATGAAGGATGCGGAAAACTCTTTCTTCACTCATAAGTCAGGAAAAAAGGCTCTCTGCATTGGTGATGAGCTTGTCGTTCAGATCAGCAGGGAAGCAGTCAAGACGAAAGCGCCTACTGTGACAGGCAGCATCAGCTTCACCGGAAGATATGCAGTGCTTACCCATGGGAATACCAGGATCGGTGTGTCTTCCAAGATCCCGAAAAGTCTGAAAGATGAATATAAGGAAAGACTGAGCGGCTTCCAAAACGACAGATACGGGATCATTGTCCGGACGAATGCTAAAGATGTCCCGTTTCAGGATGTGCTCGATGAAATCAACTCTCTTAAAGAAGAATATGAAGCTCTTTTTCAGACTGCTTCCACAAGAAAGTGTTTTTCCTGCCTGAAATCAGCGCCGCCTTCCTATATCCTGGATCTGAAAAATGTCTACATGGACGGAATGAAAGAGATTATCATAGGAGACAAAGGATTGTATACAAGAATACACTCCTATTTCCGAACAGAACTTCCGGATAAGCTGTCCCTTCTGAAGCTCTACGACGATCCCTCTTTTCCGCTGGATAAGCTGTACAGTACACAGACGATCCTGGAAAAAGCTCTGAGAGAACGTGCCTGGCTCAAGACAGGGGGATATCTTATCATCCAGCCTACGGAAGCACTGACCGTCATTGATGTGAATTCCGGAAAGGCAGCAGCAAAAGCAGGGAGCAGGACACAAAGTGAGGACGGCGCCATGAAGGTCAACCTGGAGGCTGCAAGAGAAGCGGCGAAGCAGATCCGTCTGAGAAATCTGTCCGGAATCATTATCATTGACTTTATTAACATGGGATCAGAAGAAAACACGCAGCAGCTTCTCCATGAATTCCGCTTTTACCTTTCAAAGGATCCGATCCAGACATCGCTTGTGGATATGACGCCTCTCGGACTTGTCGAGGTCACCCGCAAAAAAGTCCGCAGGCCGCTTTATGAAGAAGAAAATTATCATTTACAAGCCCGCAGGGAAGCGTTATAATATTTTACCGAGAGTGCGCCGGACCGGCGCTGATCCTCTTCAGTATGCACAAATATGCCCGCTGAGAGGATACGAGTGAATCACATTATGATAAAAGTTCGGCATTTGGAGGAAGAAAAAGAATGAAAAAAGTAGTGAAGTTTGGCGGGAGCTCCCTGGCAAGCGCTGATCAATTTAAAAAGGTGGGGGCGATCATCCATGCGGACGAGCACCGGCGGTATGTCGTGCCTTCTGCTCCCGGCAAGCGCTTTTCCAGCGACACAAAGGTGACGGATATGTTGTATGCCTGCTATGAGGCTGCTGTAAATGACAAAGACTTTTCAGGACAGCTTGCTGATATTAAGGCGCGATATCAGGAAATCATTGACGGCCTGAATCTGGACTGCTCCCTTGATAAGGATTTTGAGATTATCTGCGAAAATTTCCGGAATAAGGCAGGAGAAGATTACGCTGCTTCCAGAGGAGAATTTCTGAACGGGAAGATCATGTCATCTTATCTCGGGTTTGAATTTGTTGACGCGGCGGACGTTGTTCGGTTTAATGATGACGGTTCTTTCAACGCCGAAGTAACAGATCAATTGCTCTCGGCAAGGCTGAAAGATATGGACGCGGCTGTTGTGCCCGGGTTTTATGGAGCAAGGGAAGACGGGACTGTGGTGACATTTTCCCGCGGCGGTTCAGATATCACAGGATCCCTGGTAGCGCTTGCGGTGCATGCAGACCTGTATGAGAACTGGACTGACGTATCCGGCTTTCTCATTGCAGATCCCCGTATCGTAAAGAATCCGAAATCTATTGAGACGATTACTTATAAAGAACTGCGGGAGCTTTCCTACATGGGAGCGAGTGTTCTCCACGAGGATGCAATCTTTCCCGTAAGGAAGGCCGGCATCCCGATCAATATCAGGAATACAAATGCTCCCGAAGACAAGGGAACTCTTATCGTAGAGAGCACATGCCGTCAGCCGAAATATACAATTACAGGTATTGCGGGAACAGACGGGTTTGCCTCGATCACGATCGAAAAGGCGATGATGAACTCTGAGGTTGGTTTCTGCCGGAAAGTGCTCCAGGTATTTGAGGATAACGGCGTCTCCATTGAACACATGCCGTCAGGGATCGATACGATGACAATCTTTGTGAATAAAAATTCATTTGAAGAGAAGGAACAGAAAATCCTCTCTGATATCCAGAGAGCTGTCCACCCGGATCATGTTGAACTGGAATCAGACCTTGCCCTTGTTGCCGTTGTTGGACGCGGCATGAAGTCTACGCGCGGTACGGCTGGCAGGATTTTTTCCGCGCTCGCCCATGCGCATATTAATGTAAAAATGATCGATCAGGGCTCCAGCGAGCTCAACATTATAGTCGGTGTGAAGCACGAAGATTTCAAAAACGCAATCCGGGCACTGTATGAGATTTTTGTTCTTACACAGATTTGAGGAAAGGCGGACAACAGATAAAAAATGAACATCCTGTTCTTTTTAAACCCAAAGAGCGAGACGGCCTATGTATATGACCACGGCACTCTGCGTCAGGTGCTTGAGACAATGGAATATCACAAATATGCATCCATTCCCATGCTGAACAAAGAAGGCGAATATGTGGGGACGATCACAGAGGGAGATCTTCTCTGGGGGATCAAGCGCTATACAAATTTAAATCTGAAGGAAGCGGAGAATATCTTTATCCAGGACTTCCCGAGAAAAGCGGATTACGAAGCCGTGTCCGCTGACTCTGACATGGAAGACCTGATACAGAAAGCAATGAATCAGAACTTTGTACCCGTAGTGGACGACCAGAATAAATTCATCGGAATTATCACGAGAAAGAGTATTATAGAATACTGCTACGAAAAGCTGAAAAATTTGCCAGATTCCTATTGACGTGTCGGAAATGTCTATGCTATACTACAACAGTATGCCGCACAATGAGGTTTAAGCTCTGCCTATGCAGACACCGTAATTGGCGAGTAATGATAATAGGAGGTGCCATATGTACGCGATTATAGCAACAGGTGGTAAACAGTACAAAGTAGCTGAAGGCGATATCATTAAAGTAGAAAAACTTGGTGTTGAAGCTGGAGAGACTTATACATTTGACCAGGTGCTCGCGGTAAACAATGACAAGCTCGTCGTTGGAACTCCGACTGTTGAAGGCGCAACAGTTACAGCTTCCGTGATCGGCGACGGCAAGGGAAAGAAAGTCATCGTTTACAAGTATAAGAGAAAAACTGGATACCATAAGAAAAACGGACACAGACAGCAGTACACAGCTGTTAAGATCGATAAGATCAACGCTTAATATATGTCCGTATGATCAAGGTAACCATTTACAGGACCAGCAGGCACGAGTACACAGGATTTGATATGTCAGGGCATGCAGAGTACGATGAGCCGGGAAAGGATATCGTATGTGCGGCAGTTTCCGCGCTCGTCATCAATGCGGTCAATTCGATCGAACATTTTACTGATGATGAGTCGAGCTGTGTCTCTGACGAAGAAAGCGGAATGATTTCTTTTCGTTTTTCTCAGATTCCGTCGCACGATGCCTCGCTTCTTCTTGATTCCATGATCCTCGGTCTGGAAGAGATAGAAGATAACAATGAATACGAATCATACATTGACATTATTTTCAAGGAGGTGTGAGTACCATGATGAAAATGAATCTTCAGTTTTTTGCTCATAAAAAGGGAGTTGGTTCTACAAAGAACGGTCGTGATTCCGAGTCCAAGAGACTGGGCGCTAAAAGAGCGGACGGACAGTTTGTAAAAGCTGGTAACATCCTTTACAGACAGCGCGGAACAAAGATCCATCCGGGCGTGAACGTTGGACGCGGCGGTGATGACACTCTGTTCGCACTTGTAGACGGTGTAGTGAGATATGAAAGAAAAGGCAGAGACAAGAAACAGGTTTCTATCTATCCGGTAGCTGAATAACAGGCTGGAAAATATTTTCACTCGCATAACAGGCAGAATCAAGCCCCAGACTAATGTCTGGGGCTTTTGTAAACCGGCAGAAAATTATGTATGCCAAAGGAAAAGGAGATATTATGTTTGCAGACAGAGCAAAAATCTA
>ERZ791922.154-NODE-154-length-60056-cov-3.617023_pt1 | contig 60056 bp, 53 predicted proteins | sample MGYA00510134_ERZ791922 | MGnify/ENA primary metagenome ERZ791922 (study PRJEB30046, sample SAMN00792101) | human gut metagenome | study: EMG produced TPA metagenomics assembly of the A metagenome-wide association study of gut microbiota in type 2... | reverse complement strand
GCCCCTTACAGGGGCAGAGCAAACCACCAGTTCACACTGGTGGTGCTGATTGTATAACAAACGGGGTTCATTTCGAAGCTGGTGGTTTTAACTTTTTTCTAGTAAATTCCTATTTCATTAGTTATGAAATATTCCCTAAGTTAAGTTATTTTGCAATGATAATTCAATTTTATTGCTTTTCGTCTTTTTCCTCTTCAGAAGCCTGAGTAGTATCCTCATCAATCATTCGATAACCGATTCCTACTTCAGTAAAGATGTATTGTGGATCAGCAGGATTTGCTTCGATTTTTCTACGGATGTTCGCCATATTTACTCTAAGAATCTGATTATTTCGATCTGCGTATGGCCCCCATATTTTTGTTATGATGGAATCATAAGTCATAACTCTTCCAGAATTGTTGGCAAGTAAGGACACGAGTTTAAATTCAATCTGTGTCAAGTGTACATCTTTTCCACCAACCATTACGATATGTTTGTTAAAATCAATTACAAAATCTTTGGCACGAAAGATAGAAGGTGGAAAATTCTTACCAGATTCAAGGCTTGCATTGTGACGCAGAGCGGTACGGATACGTGCTAATAATTCTGAGGTACCAAAAGGCTTTGTGATGTAATCATCAGCTCCTAAATCAAGTGCTTGTACTTTTTCCTTCTCTTGAGTTCTTGCTGAAATAACAATAATTGGGGTACTAGTCCAGGAACGAATCTTTGAGATTATCTCCATTCCATCAATGTCTGGTAATCCTAAATCTAATAAAATTAGATCAGGACAGTGAGATGTGATGATGGATAATCCCTCTGCGCCAGTAAAGCTTTTTAATACTTTATAGTCATAAGCATTTAAATTAGTTGCGATAAAGTTGCAAATATTTTGTTCATCTTCAATAATCAAGATGGTAATATTCTTCATATAAGTTATACCTCCTTACTTGTTTCGATCCTTTGTGAGATTAAAAATAATAATAGAATCTTTTTTCCTTTGTAAACCACGAATTAAACAAGTGGCAGTGTAAACGTAAAACAAGCACCGTTTAAGTGATTACTTGCCTCGATTACTCCTCCGTGAGCAATGATTATGGTTTTACATATGGATAATCCAATGCCCATTCCTTTTGTGGAATCACTGCTTGAGTTTTCTGTTACAGTGTAGCCATCAAATAAACTATAGATCATATCTTTATTGATACCAACTCCATAATCCGTAATGGAAAAGCGCACAAAGTTCGTTTCTGAAGTAACAGTTAATTCAATCGGTTTTTTACTCTTTGAGTATTTATAAGCATTTTCAAGCAGATTAATCATAACCTGTTCAATGAGTGTTGCATCCATTGGTACCATAAGAAACTCATCTGGCGTTTTTACTTGGATTCTTGCATCAGGATAGCGCTTTTTAAGCCGCATTACTGCTTCAGAGACAACTTCTTCCACAGGTTCGCTTACTTTTGTTACCGTAGTATTGTTATTATGAATACGAGTTACAGATAAAAGGTTTTCTACCATATGAAGTAGCCAATTGGAATCTTCATGTATATGGAGAATAAGCTCATCTTTCTCTTCTTCAGTTAGATTGTCTTTCATTTCAATGTAAGTAGCACTGGCACCAATCATACCTGTCAGAGGTGTTCTAAGGTCATGAGAGATTGCTCTTAGAAGATTTGCACGCATTTTTTCTTTTTCTGCATCTGCATTTAATCGCTGATGCGCTTGTAAGTTCACAACAGTAGTGCTTGTGATTAATGATATAGCAAGCATACCAAGGAACGTGATTGGATAGCCTGTCCTAGTGAAATCTAATTCTAGGTAAGGATAAGTAAAGAAATAGTTAACTCCAATAACACCTACCACAGAACCAATAACACCATAACGGTATCCTTCGGTATATTTGGTGATTAAAACGATAGATAGCATGTAAACAATTGCTATATTTGCTGTATTATTTGTGATTAAATGAAATAAAAATGAGCAAAGTGTAGCGATAGTTAGTAAGACAATTGTTTTTAGCCAATCTGGTAAATGCTTCATTTTATCCTCCTGTAAGATGTAGTTTAAAGCACTGAGTTTCCAGTGAAGCCCTTCTTGGGAACGCACCTAAACAGACACACATTTCTAGAGTAAGGGTATAACATAATATGGAAACAATCAAGTGTAACTTTAAATTATTTTACTAAGTGTTTTGTCCAAATGACCTGTTTTAAGACTTTTATCAAATTAATATTCCTAACGTGCAGAATATTTATAAAAGAAGTATAATAGAAAAAACACAGAAACGCTAGGGGAAGTGACATAAAAATTAATTTATAATTTTATATCTTAAAATATTATGATAGAAGTAGGATAATAAATCGTTTTAGCTAGTGTTGTACTTTGGTGCATATTATCTGTGTAAAGATCGTAAAGTTTCTTAACTGATAACAAAAAGAAAGAATAGGAGTTAAGAATGAAAGATTTGTAACCTTTCACTCGCCAAGTTTGTGCTGCGACAAACTTGAGCCATTAGCTGCTCCCAAAAACAGTCGCAGCATGGAGGCTATTTATGCAAATCAAAGAGATTTCTATTAAGAATTTTAAATCAATACGAAAACTAAGAATGACAAATATTGAAAAGGCTTTTATTGTTGTGGGAAAAAACAGTACTGGGAAAACGGTTATCTTGGATGCTATCTTGGCGGTTGCTGGAATATACCAGATAAAGCCTTCTGATTATTATGTACCTGATGGAAATATCAGAATTGATATTACATACGAGGTGACGAAAGAAGATTTAAAATCCTTTCATGACCGTGGGTTAATAAGCAAATATAAAAGGTATGACGCTTGGTATGGTGATTTTCGAAAAAAGGTTCCAAGCTTTACAGCAGTGGAAGGAGGGGATAGTTTTCGCCTATATATTAGTTTCACTGCAAATAAGGGAGGAATTGTTCGATATGGAGACGGAATATCAAAACACAACCCTCATCTAATTAAGCTTTTGCCTAAGATACATTATATCGATCACGCTAGAAACATTGAAGGGATTCAAAGAGATATTCTTCTTGCTCAAGGTAAGGATGCTATCGTTAGTCTTAGAGAGAATGTATGTATGTTTGATAGCGCAAAGCGTTGTGTTAATTGCTTTCAATGTATGGGAATCATTGAAAAAAAGAAGCCAGAAGAACTTAGTATAATGGAAGCTGCTAAATTATTGGAATATAAGCTTTATCATAGGAATCTTGACTCATTTGTAGAAAAACTCAATGACTGTTTTCGTAGAAATAGCGAGCGAGCTCAATCAATACGTTATGATATGAGTTTTAATATCGATGAAATCTTTCAGATGGATACGGTAGTGTTAAACCATGAGCGTAATACGGTTGGGCCATTGTCTACCATGAGTGAGGGTACGAAAAGTATTTATATCTTGTCTCTACTGGAGGCTTATATTGCAGAGCAAAATAGTATACCAAGTATCATAATGATGGAAGATCCCGAGGCTTATTTGCATCCACAGCTACAAAAAAGTGCCAGTGAAATTCTTTATCGGCTTTCGAAAAAAAATCAAGTGATATTTTCAACACATTCTCCTAATCTGTTGTTTACGTTTAATCAAAGACAGATTAAACAGGTTATACTGGATGAAAACTATGATACAACCGTAAATGAGAATACAGACATCGATGAAATATTAAATGATTTAGGATATTCAGCAAATGATCTAATGAACGTAAGCTTTGTTTTCATAGTAGAAGGAAAGCAAGATAGCAGTAGATTACCATTGTTACTAAAAAAATACTATTCTGAGATCTTTGATGAGAATGGTTTACCGAAGCGGATAGCCATTATTGCAACAAATAGTTGTACTAACATAAAGACCTATGCCAATTTAAAATACATTAATAAACTATACCTAAAGGATCAGTTTATGATGATACGAGATGGTGATGGACTTAATCCGAAGGAATTAAAAGATCAGTTGTGTAATTATTATCGCAGCAGAGAAAGGGAGGATATTGATAAACTACCCCGTGTGAGAGAACGAAATGTTCTAATATTAAAGTATTATTCCTTTGAAAATTATTTCTTAGAGCCTACTATTATGTCTGCGATTGGTGTTGTAGAAAGTGAAGGCGCATTTTTTCAGATACTTTTTGAGAAGTATCAGGAATATTTGTACCGACTATCCAGTGTAAAGCATATGATAGAAAAAACAGGATGTGAAATCAAAACAGAAGAGGATTTAAAATTAAATTTCGAATCCATAAAAATTTATGTACGTGGTCATAATCTGTTTGATATCTTTTATGGTCGTTATAAAGGAGATGCCCTTACTGAGATACTACGGCGCTATATTGAGTTAGCTCCTAGAGAAACATTTGCTGATATTTTAGATGCAATCGATCAGTTTTTGTTTTTTGAAAGTAAGGTAACTAGGGCGGAAATTTCGGAGGAAGAAGTAGAAGCTTTAGAAATAGCAAAAGAGTAATAAAAGATGAGGCAGATGAGGCAGTGATAAAAGAATAAGGTAGTAATAAAAGAATAAGGTAGTAATAAAAGAATAAGGAAATAATAAAAGAATAAGGTAGTAATAAAAGAATAAGGAAATAATAAAAGAATAAGGAAATAAAAGAATGAGAATGTAATCGATAAAAAGACGTTGGAGAAAGCATAGTAAGTTCGCATATTATCTATTATATAGTGTAGAAGAATAGGGGTAGAGTCATGGAAAAGAATTGCGATTACACAAGAAGAGAGCATTTAATTTTCCCAAATCCACTAAAAAAAGGAGATACCATTGGTCTTGTGTGTCCATCTTCTCCAACTACGAAGGAAAAAGTAGCGAAAAGTGTTGAATTCATGAGAAGTCTAGGATTTAATGTTAAGCTAGGTAAGAGCTGTTTATGTGAGTTACATGGTTACCTTGCAGGCGATGCTTGTATACGAGCAGATGATATCAATCGTATGTTTGCAGATGATACCGTAAAAGGTATCTTTTGTGTACGAGGCGGTTATGGCAGCAGTCAACTTATGACTCTGCTAGACTATGAGATGATAAGGAGACATCCAAAGATATTTGTTGGATACAGTGATGTTACAAACTTATTATTAGCATTTTTTCAACTTTGTGGATTAGTAACCTTTCATGGGCCTATGGTAGCATCTAATTTTTTAGAACATTTTGATTCTTATACGGAAGAATCCCTATGGAGAACGCTACATATGGGAGAGTCCCTCACCTTTTATAATCCTCCAGGAAGGGAACTTACATCAGTGAAAGAAGGCTGCGCAGAAGGGCTTTTAGTTGGTGGAAACTTATCTCTAGTTACCAGTATGATTGGAACTTTTTATTCGCCTGATTTTCGAGGTAAGATTTTATTTCTTGAAGAGATTGGTGAGACAGTCCCTAAAATTCATCGTATGCTTGATCAGCTTAGGCTGACTGGTATTATAGGACAGATTCGAGGAGTTTTGTTGGGGGATTTTACAGATTGTACCAATCCTTATGATAGCGAATATGGTGTAAACGAGTTATTTAATGACTTCTTTTGTCCGTTAAAAAAACCTGTAATATCCAATATAGCGTGTGGGCATAGCTTTCCGACTGCTACATTGCCAATAGGTACTTTTTGTACAATGGATGCTGATATTAAAAAAATCTGTTTTTATCGTTAAAACTTGACAAAAAGTTATGGAATTAGTGTTTATATCAGAAAAATTAACGTAATAAGTATGTGCTAATTGCAATCAAGATTATAGTATGCTATATTTAAAATACCAAAAGGTTCCAAATTACTTTGCAATGAAGAAGGAGGCATCTGTCTTGAGCATCAATGCATCGCAATCTGAGAAAATGATATTACACATACCTATTACGCAAGTATTGCCTGGGATGATAACAGCACGTGATATCTATTCACGCAATGACCAATTAATTTTAGTAAAAGGTACTAAGTTACTACCGAATATGATTGCTAAAATTATGTTCTATGCCATTGAAAGTATCTATGTCTACAAGGCAGAAGAAGATGTAAATTCCGAATCAAGTTATTATGATCGAGTCAAACGGAGTGAAGACTTTAAAAACTTCAAAAAGACCTATGATGATGTTATAGTTGAAATCAAGGATTCTGTAAATCAGTTATTACGCTATAGCAATCAAGTACCTGAACAACAGTTGTTACATAAAGTTGAGAAAATTATAAAAACTAGTAAGAATCGATTTCATCTATTTGAAATGATATACTGCATTCATGAATTTGATGATTTGACGTTTATACATTCTATTAATGTTGCACTAATCTGTCATGTATTTGGTGAATGGTTGCAGATGCCTCCACAAGAGGTTAAAATTCTAACTATATGTGGTTTGTTGCATGACATTGGGAAATTAGTGATACCGAAAGAAATCTTAAATAAGCCAGGTCCGTTATCCAAAGAAGAATACGAGATTGTGAAAGATCATCCGGAGCAAGGTTATCTTTTATTACTAAATCATAAGATGGATGAGCGCATACGACTGGCTGCATTACAACATCATGAGCGCTATGATGGCAAAGGATATCCATTATGTAAGTATGGGAATGAGATTAACCCATTTTCTATGATTGTTGCAATTGCAGATGTATATGATGCAATGACGAGTAAGCGAGTTTATCGTGGAGCAATCTGTCCGTTTGATGTTCTAAAGTTATTTGAAGAGGAAGGAAAGCAACAGTACGATGTGAAATATCTGATTCCACTGATCCAAAAAATCGCTGAAATTTATATTAATCATACTGTAAAATTAAATAATAACCAGAAGGGTGAAATCATTCTTCTGAATAAAAACTGCTTATCAAGACCTGTAATAAAGGTCGGTAATGAATTTATTGACTTATCTAAGCATAACGACTTACGGATTGAAGCAGTAATTTAGATAGAAAGGTATTAGTACTAGGTAAGGAGAACATTATGGAAAGCAGAAGAGAAAAGGCAATTCAATTGTTTCAGGAAGGATATAACTGTTCACAGGCAGTTTTTGCAGCCTTCTGCGATGACTATGATATATCAAAAGAAATGGCATTAAAACTATCCTCTTCATTTGGAGGGGGTATGGGAAGAATGAGAGAAGTGTGCGGCGCAGTATCTGGCATGTTTTTGGTAGCGGGTCTAGAAACTGGTGCTACAGATGGAAGAGATGCCGATGGTAAGAAAAGAAACTATGATATGGTACAGAAATTAGCTGCTAAATATCGTGAGAAGAATGGTTCTATCATCTGCAGAGAATTGCTTGGATTAGGACAGGATAATACACAAAAAGCATTTACCGACACCAATCCAGAGGCTAGAACGGAGCAATATTATAAAAAACGGCCATGTGCCAGCTTGGTAGGTGATGCAGTGGATATTTTAGAAGAAGAATTATTACAAAGCACAAAAGAGTCAAAGAAGATTCAAGCAAAGATAGAGATGGTTCGTGTAGAAGATGACGAGTCTATAAATAAATTAGCAGGGATTGCAGATGAAGTATGGCATCAGCATTTTGCTACCATATTATCCTTAGAACAGATTGACTATATGGTGGATAAGTTTCAATCGGTAAAAGCGATGACAGAACAGATGAAGTCCTCTGGTTATGAATATTATTTTATTGTTGTTGATGGAATTACAGTAGGTTATACCGGAATTCGTCCAGAAGAAGGAAAATTATTTTTAAGTAAACTTTATATTCTTGAAAAATATCGAGGAAATCAGTATGCTTCCTATGCGTTTGAATTTTTAAAAGAATACTGTAAAGAAAGAGGATTACATGCTATCTGGCTGACCGTGAATCGCTATAACTATGATACGATTCGTATTTACGAGAAAAAGGGATTTGAAACGATACGAACACAGATATCCGATATCGGTAATGGGTTTGTGATGGATGATTATGTGATGGAACTTAAGTTTTAATTAATAACAAGGACTAGAATGTAATTTTTTGTATTTAAAAATTTCCATGACGGAGTGTCTTGACAACATAGAAGGAAATGTTATAATAACAAAAAGAAATCTTTTTCGATTTTTAACAATCTAATTGAGATAATACGTTGATGAGAAGAGTAAATTGTGGAGTATTTCAGAGAGGAATACAGAAGCTGAAAGTATTCTAATGCAGAAGCAATTGAAGACTACCTCGGAGTGGCCCTAATCCGGCCCGGTGATTCCGTTACCATCGAATGAAGCCGGGATATGAATCATACTGTAATATAGTATTATATTTTTATCCAATAAGGGTGGAACCGCGAGTGATACTCGTCCCTTTCGAATACGTTAAGTAATCGAAGGAGACGAGTTTTTTATTGCATAGAATTAGAGATTTTAAACTTCTATGATTGATGAAAAACAGGTTTGTTTACTTGTTATCAAAAACAGACGAAATGTGCACGCTAGGATGGAAGTATATTTACTGGAAATTATACTAGCATACTAATATGCTATTGCTATGAAAATGCGTGAGAACGCTAGAATGGAGGGTATTATGAAGATTACATTAAAAGATGGCTCTGTGAAAGAATATTCACAGCCAATGGCAATTATTGATATTGCAAAAGATATTAGCGAAGGATTAGCAAGAATGGCTTGCGCAGCAGAACTAGATGGGAAGGTAGTTGACCTTCGTACCGAAGTTTCCAAGGATGCTGAATTAAGCATTTTAACATTTAACGATGAAGCTGGTAAAGCTGCTTATCGTCACACAACATCCCATGTACTTGCACAGGCAGTGAAGAGATTGTATCCAGATGCAAAGCTTGCAATTGGGCCATCCATTGACACCGGATTTTATTATGATTTCGATGTTGCTCCTTTTGATCGTGCAGCACTTGACGCATTAGAGCAAGAGATGAAAAAAATTGTGAAAGAAGGCGCTGAAATCACAAGATTCACACTTCCTCGTGAAGAAGCAATTAAGTTTATGGAGGAAAAGGGAGAACCATATAAGGTAGAATTAATTCGTGATTTACCTGAGGATTCCGTAATTTCCTTCTACACTCAAGGTGATTTTGTAGACCTTTGTGCTGGACCACATCTCATGAGTACTAAAAACATTAAAGCAATCAAGCTAATTAATTCTTCCGGTGCTTACTGGAGAGGTAGCGAGAAAAACAAGATGCTTACTCGTGTTTATGGTACTGCTTTTACAAAAAATGCAGACCTTGATGAGTTTTTGAAGCATTTAGAAGATATTAAGAAGAGAGACCATAATAAGCTTGGCCGTGAGATGGAACTATTTGCAACAGTTGATGTTATTGGTCAGGGCTTACCACTCTTAATGCCAAAGGGTGCAAAGATGATCCAGACTCTTCAGCGCTGGATTGAAGATGAAGAAGAACGTCGTGGCTATATGAGAACAAAGACTCCATTACTTGCAAAGAAAGATTTGTATGAGATTTCTGATCACTGGAATCACTACAAGGAGGGTATGTTCGTACTTGGAGATGAGGAAGATGAAGATGCAGAAATCTTTGCTCTTCGTCCTATGACTTGTCCATTCCAGTATTATGTGTATAAGCAGTCTCAAAAGAGTTATCGTGACTTGCCTTGCCGTTATGGTGAGACTTCCACACTTTTCCGTAACGAAGATTCTGGTGAGATGCATGGTCTTACAAGAGTGCGTCAGTTTACTATTTCCGAAGGTCACCTTATCGTAACACCAGAACAGTTAGAGGATGAGTTTAAGGGTTGTGTGGATTTAGCAAAATATTGCTTAACTACATTAGGATTAGCAGATGATGTAACTTATCGTCTATCCAAATGGGATCCAAATAACCAGAGTAAGTATCTTGGAAATGAAGAAACTTGGAATAAGGTTCAGGATATGATGCGTGAAATTTTAAATCATATAGGAATCGACTTTACGGAAGAAGAAGGAGAAGCTGCCTTCTACGGTCCAAAGCTTGATATTCAGGCGAAGAATGTGTATGGTAAAGAAGATACTATGATTACAATTCAGCTTGATATGTTCCTTGCAGATCGTTTTGATATGACTTATATCGATGCAAATGGTGAGAAGAAACGTCCTTATATTATTCACAGAACAAGTATGGGATGTTACGAAAGAACACTTGCATGGTTGATTGAAAAATACGCAGGTAAATTCCCAACTTGGTTATGTCCAGAACAGGTTCGTATCTTACCAATCTCTGAGAAGTACAATGACTATGCTAAGTCGGTAGAAAAAGAGCTTCTGGATAACGGAGTACTTGTTACTGTAGACAATCGTGCTGAAAAGATCGGTTATAAGATTCGTGAAGCTAGATTGAATCGTGTTCCTTATATGCTTGTGGTTGGTCAAAAAGAAGCTGAAGAAGGTTTAGTTTCTGTAAGAAGCCGTTACCTTGGCGATGAAGGTCAGAAGAAAGTTAGTGATTTCGTTGATGCAATTTGCAAAGAAATCAGAACGAAAGAAATTCGTAAAATCGAAGTGACTGAAGAATAGATAATAAAACAAATTAAACAAGACTAATAAAAATCTATTTATAAAAGAGAGAGCAGGCAGAAAGTTGTTAATTTTCTAATTGCTCTCTTTTTCTGTTTGTTCTAATATAATTTCAAGTAATCTCAATTTAAGAATACATAGGAATCATCAGGATAAAGTAAAGGTATCGATGACTAAGACTCTGCCTTCTATGCATTTTAAGTAATAATTTCACTATCGATCCCAGAACATTACATTATTTTTTTAAGGGAAAAAGAGTTAAATTTATAGAATACTACTAGATTTTACATAGATAATATTTTGACTTCTCATAACTGAAGTAAGATAGCTTTGTTCTATATTGGTACGAGAAAGAGGAGGTATTCGATTTTTGAAAGCAAATCGGAATCATGTGAAATCAAGACTTGGAATGAGAGGAAGACTTTTAGGCTTAATACTACCTATTATTGTAGTAGTAATTGGCATTACGCTCTATGTCTCTTTAAACAGTATGAAGGGAATTGTGGAGGAGAGAACAAAAGAGATTATTGAATATACAACAGAAGGAAATGCTGCATCGATGGATTCTTTTTTAGGTGCAACATTAAAAGAATTAGATGCTATGAAGCTTTGCATTAAGAATAGTTACTTGACAGAAGCCCAGCTTAAGAGGTTGTTTCAAAACACCTTTGGAAGTAATGAGTTTTATCCAGAGGGACTCTATTATGGGACAAGTGATGGATTTTATGCAGACGGAACAGGTGGAGCCAAGGTAGGAAACATAGAAGAAATGCAATGGTTTATAGAAGGGTTAAGCCATAGCGAGGGGTTTTCTTATGGTACACCATATAGGAAAGACAGAGATGGGGAATTCGTGGTTACCGCTTCCATAGATTTATCTACAGGACCCGTAAAAAAGGTTATGGCAGCAGATATCCCGATACAAATATTAATTGATTATGTTAGTGAAATCTCCTTCTTGAATGGAAAAGGCAAGACATTACTACTGGATACTATGACCGGTGAGGTAATCTCCAAAGACGTTAGTACAGAGGGGGAGCTATTACAAAATATATTACATAAAGTAAGGGAGAAGGAGTATGATACCACCCTCATTAGTGATGGAAATGAGCATTATTATGTAACTGTCTCACCACTTAGTTATTGTAATTTGTCCTTAGTAAGCTATGTTTCCAGAGAAGAAGTGATACTTTCTCAAGTACGGGAGGTTATTTGGAAGGTGATTATTATTGTTGGTATTATCGTAATTCTTTCTTTATTTTCCATTGTGAGATATATCAGTCATAAAACAAGTCAGTTAAAAAAGGTTACTGCTTATATGCAATCGATAACGGATGGGAATTTTACGAAGGGAATAACAATTGATAGTCATGATGAGATGGGAACCATGATTGATTCAGTAGAAAGTTTTCGTAGTGTGATGACTCAAATGATTTTAGAATTAAATCGAATTGTGGAACAGTTGCAGCAGCAATCCGATCATAGTGGTCAGATGAGTTTACAGTTAAAGAATGCCAGTACTTCTCAATATGATTCGATGAGACAGATGCAGGAATCTCTTGGTGATCTTGGAAAAAGCGTTGAGGAGATCGTGGAAAATTCGAATATATTGGCTGCTGATATTGGAACTGTACGAGAAAAATCGGAAGCAATGAATCAAAAACTGAAAGAAATGGTGAAGCTATCGGATTCTGGGCAGATGGAAATTGAAATAATGGATGGTTCGATGAAAAATATCCAGGGAAATATGGAAAATCTATCAGAGTCAGTAGAATCAGTACATCAATATATGAAACGCATTCGTGGTATGGTAGATTCCATGGAGGAAATCGCTGAGCAGTCGAAGTTATTATCATTAAATGCTGCAATTGAAGCAGTCAGGGTAAGTTCTGATGGGAAAGGTTTTCAAGTAGTAGCAATGGAGGTTAATGCATTAGCAAAAAACAGTGCGGATAGTGTGGTCCGTATGAAACAGGTAATTGAAGGTATCGTAGAGCTGGTCAATGAAATGAAAGGTAAAACAGAAAGCTGTGTTCACTCGATACAGGAAAGTAAACAAACGATGGCAAACTCTGTGGAAACATTTCAGCGGATTACGTTGAAAGTTCAAAATGTGAAAGAAGAGGTGGACGCTGTAACGGTTCGTATCGGTGAAGTTGAGGGTGTGAGTCAAAATTTGGTAGCGATTACACAAGAACAGTCAGCTGCCAGCCAACAGATGTTTTCTATGAGTGATTCAGTTTTAGAGCACACAGCATGGGTAAAATCGAATGCATCACAAAGTCAAGAGAAAGCCAAAGATTTAGCAGCAATGGTCTTCAAATTACAGGATGTTTTGCAGTTTTTTAAAGTGAAGTAATGATTTGTGAAGAATTAGTGAAATGTAAGTATTTACATTGTAAAAATCCTTCGTATATGATAAAGTAGTAACGTAGACCTATGAAAAGAAAGGTATGGAGGATATGAAAAAGAGAGGAATACTTGCGATTGCGGTGCTAGGAGTTGCCCTTGTATTTTCCGGGTGCAAAAAAAACGAAGAGATTAATTTTGAAACTTACAGCAGATATAAGGATGTAGATACTAAAAAATACGTAACTCCTGGTAATTATAAGGATATCAAAGTATCCGCAGAGACATTTGAAATTACCGATTCCGATATAGAGAAAAAGATACAAGAGATTCAAACACAAAATGGTACTTATGTAAAAAATGAGGACCGTCCGATTTCGGATGGAGATAAAGTTACAATCCAGATGACCGGTACGATTGATGGAAAAGCAAATGATGGCTTTAACAGTGACAATTTTGAATTTGTCTATGGCGATGGTGAATATATCATGGATGGGTTTACTGCAAATTTAGCAGGGATGTATGCCGGTGAGACTACAAAGTTTTCAATCACAATTCCAAGTACTTTTACAGAAAAGGCTTTTATTGGAAAAGAAGCTACTTTTCAAGTTACAATAAAAGCAGTAGAACAATTCTTAGTACCTGAAATTACGGATGAATTTGTACAAAAAATCTCTGATGCAACTACCGTAGAGGAGTACAAAGAAAGTTTAATTCCTACTATTAAGCAAGAGATGTTGGAAGATATTAAGACTGATAAAAAGTCAGGAGCTTGGAAGATTGTTTCTGATTCCTCTGAGATTTTAGATTATCCCGAAGGGTCAATTGAGAGAAAGAGCAAAGAGCTTGAAGAAAAGCTTAATATACAGGCAATGGTGAATGGGTTGGAGCTTGAAGAATATGTGAAGACCTATTTTGGCGTAACTTTTGAGGAATATGTTAAATTAGCATTAAAACAGGAGTTGTTATTAGATGCGATTGGTAGAACTGAGAATATTACATTATCTCAGAAAGAGTATGAAGAAAGATTAACAGTTTATGCGAAAAACTATGGTTATAACACCAACGATGAATTTGTAAAGGCAATCGGAGAAGGAACGGTGAAGGAAGCCCTTCTCTGGGACAAGGTTCAAGATTTCATTGCGGAACAAGTGACCATAGTAGAATAAAAGACGAATAACAAGTGGAAGAATAAGTTATCTCTGCGGTTAAAAATATAAGCTTGAGTTTCTATAGGATAAGGTCCTAGTAGGAATTCAAGCTTTTTCTTTTTATGCTACATATTTCTAGTTGATATTGGCAAACTATAGTAGAAAATGAGTTACGAAAGTGAGTGAAGAAAAATGCCATATCAACTAGGTAAGGATATTCATGCGAATATGAATTACTTCAACCAATTATTTAAGGTAGATAAAAGCTTTGATATCCTCTGCCGAACCTTTCAGACAGGAGGAAAATTGGCTTGTTTATATTTTATTGATGGTTTTGCCAAAGATGAACCCTTACAAAAGATGCTACAGAAATTAGACATTGTAAAAGCAGAAAATTTTTCAAAGAGTGCAAAGGAATATGCAGATGCCAATATTGGTTATATTGAAGTAGAGATAATAAAAGAAGAAAAAGCAATCGTGAAAAATCTATTTTCTGGTGTTCCGATCCTGCTGATCGATGGGTTTGATGAAGTAATAGCGATTGACGCCAGAACCTATCCAGCCAGAGGAGTAGAAGAGCCGGAAAAGGATAAAGTGATGCGAGGGTCCAGAGACGGCTTTGTAGAGACAATTGTCTTTAATACAGCGTTAATACGCCGCCGAATACGCAGTACTGATTTGGTGATGAAAATGATGGAGGTTGGTGCGAGTTCAAAAACGGATGTTGTTGTTACTTATATGGATGGTCGAATCGATGAAAGATTATTGAGTCGTATTATCACCAAGCTAGAAGGTCTTAACATAGACTCGTTATCTATGAATCAGGAAAGTTTAGCAGAATCATTATACCGTGGTAGCTGGTTTAATCCCTTTCCAAAATATAAATATTCCGAACGACCAGATACCACTGCTGCCTGTATTTTAGAAGGGAGTATCGCTATTTTAGTCGATAATTCTCCAGCAGCAATGATAATTCCATCCTCGATATTCGATATTGTAGATGGAACAGATGATTATTATTTTCCACCTATTACAGGGACTTATATACGATTGACTCGTTTGATTATTAGCATGATTGCGATGATATTAACTCCAACCTTTCTTTTGCTTATGGAAAATCAACAATGGATTCCAGAAGGATTTGAGTTTATTATTGTGAAAGACCCTATGAATCTTCCACTCATATGGCAGTTTTTGATATTGGAACTTACAATAGATGGTCTACGATTGGCCGCGGTAAATACACCATCTATGCTGAGTACACCTTTAAGTGTGGTTGCGGCGATAATTATTGGTGATTTTACTGTTAGTTCAGGTTGGTTTAATGCAGAAGCCATGCTTTATATGGCATTTGTTGTCCTAGCCAGTTATACCCAGGTTAGCTTTGAACTTGGCTATGCGCTTAAGTTTTTACGTTTAATTTTGTTAATACTTACAGCAATATTTGGAGTATGGGGATATGGAGCAGGAATTATTCTGATCTTAGTTAGTGTTGCCTTTAACAAGACAATATCTGGTAAGAGCTATCTTTATCCGCTCATACCGTTTAATGGGAGAAAACTAATGAGAAAGTTCTTCCGTGTAACCTTGCCAAACAGTAAGAATCAGCGTCTTTAAGGTAGTTTTGATGATAGGCTACGAAGTTGCATTTGGAGAGGTAATATGTTAAGATAATCTAGAAAAGAGAAAAGTTTCTAATTTTTTTTCACTTAAATTAAGCATTGAAATCATATCCAAGAATATAGAATGGAGGAATTATTATGAGTCATGCACCAACACCAACCCCGCACAATGGAGCAAAGCCTGGAGAGATTGCTAAAACGGTATTAATGCCAGGAGATCCTTTACGTGCCAAATTTATTGCAGAAACTTATTTAGAAAATCCGGTATGTTTTAATACAGTGAGAAATATGTTTGGTTATACAGGTACCTATAAAGGGAAGGAAATTTCAGTTATGGGTGGAGGTATGGGAATGCCATCCATCGGTATCTATTCTTACGAGTTATATCACTTTTATGATGTGGATAATATTATTCGCATCGGCTCTGCTGGTGGAATTTCTGACAACATTCATGTTCGTGACGTTGTAATAGGTATGGGTGCAAGTACGAATTCTAATTTTGCTTCTCAATATGAGTTACCAGGAACCTTTGCACCAATCGCTAGCTATGAGCTATTGGAAAAGGCAGTTGGGGCAGCAAGAGCTCAGAATACCAAGGTTGTTGTAGGCAATATCTTATCTTCTGACATCTTTTATGATGATAATAAAAATTCTTCGAATCAATGGAAGAAGATGGGCGTTTTATGTGTTGAGATGGAAGCTGCTGCACTTTACATGAATGCCGCAAGAGCAGGAAAGAATGCTCTATGTATCTTAACTATTTCAGATCACCTTTATACTGGCGAAAGTTTATCAGCAGAGGATCGTCAGATAAGTTTTAGAGAAATGATGGAGATAGCTCTGGAACTTGCTTAAAAGTTAAAGCTTGTGGTAGCACTACGCATACAAACTTGAGTTGCTCAAAAACAGAAATGAGGACGACAATGGATAGAAAAGACATTTTTAAAACGGTAGATCATACATTATTAACGCAAACTGCTACATGGCAGGATATCAAACAAATCTGCGATGATGCAATTACCTATCAGACTGCATCGGTTTGTATTCCACCTTCTTTTGTGAAACGTGCAAAGGAATATGTAGGTGCCCGTATGCCAGTATGTACAGTGATTGGTTTTCCAAATGGCTATAATACAACCAATGTAAAAGTTATGGAAACGAAAGATGCCCTTGATAACGGTGCAGATGAGATTGATATGGTAGTTAATCTCGGTGATGTGAAAGAAGGTAAGTTTGACGTAGTTGAGGAAGAGATACGCCAAATTAAAAAGGTGTGTGGGGATAAGATTCTAAAAGTAATTATTGAAACTTGTCTTCTTACGGAAGAAGAAAAAATTGCAATGTGTGAAGTAGTAACGAAAAGTGGAGCAGATTATATTAAAACATCCACTGGATTTTCCACTGCTGGGGCAACATTTGAAGACATTGAGCTTTTCTCCAAACATATTGGGAAAGATATTAAGATGAAGGCAGCAGGAGGTATTGCCTCTTTTGACGATGCGATACGCTTTCTTGAACTTGGTGCTTCACGTCTTGGTACGAGTCGTATTGTAAAATTAGCAAAAAACGAGTCTGGTAGTGGTTATTAAGATCTAGTATCTTAAGAAAATTTTGTGTGAAAGGGAGTGCATTTCATGAAGGACGAGGATGATAAGATGGAATTTACATTTCCAGCCTGTAGGCAAGCTGGAGAGTTAGTGCCCAAAAAGGCAAACCAATTACCTTCTGATGAGATAATTGATGACTCTGCTTGTAGAAATCTCATTAAAGAGGCAATCGGTATGTTGAAACGTTCTTATGTACCGTATTCAAATTTCCACGTTGGAGCTGCACTGTTATCTAAAAATAATAAAATATTTACCGGTTGCAATATTGAAAATGCAACTTATTCTCCGACTAATTGTGCAGAAAGAACAGCTTTTTTTAAGGCTGTCAGTGAAGGTGAAAAAGATTTTGTTGCAATTGCTATTGTTGGAGGGAAAAAAGGTAACATCGTAGATTATTGTCCTCCATGCGGAGTGTGTAGACAGGTTATGATGGAATTTTGTAATCCTAAAAAGTTTATTGTAATTCTAGCAAAATCTGAGGAGGATTATTGGGCATATACACTCGCGGATCTTCTTCCGTTGGGATTTTCAGCACAGAATTTGGAGGATTAATGGAATATGGGGGGTATTTCCAATTTAGGAAGCTTCCGCAAACTACCAATGAAATTACCAGATATTCATACCTTTACCATAGGAATTGAACATGCTATTATAAATCAGCATTCTTCTACTAATGTAGTGAATTATTGCTGATTTATAATAGCTTTTTTTTATTCTTGACCAGGAAAAGCTAGCGAAGCTTATTTTTACTTGTTGAGATTTTAGAATTTTGTCACTGGCTAGACTCATGGATTATTTGACCAATTTTGTGGATAGATTATGATTTGTATTAAAAATTTGGGGATAAGTAATGTAATTCTTAAGAAAAGACAGTATAAGAAATACAAAAAAAGCGAATTATAATTAGCAGATAGAAAAAACCAAGTTTAGCAAGGGATAGTGTAAAAAGGAGATTTTTTATACTCGGATTTGTGCTGTTGCTCAAATTCGCAGAATTGCGACAGAATGGTGAAGTTCTATTAATAAAAATTTACGGGATTAGATTTTGGAGGAGTCAGTGATGAAGAAAATTATTTCACATGTGCTTATTCTTGCCTTGGCAATGACAGTTTTTGCTGGTTGCGGTAAGAAAGTCAATGAACCACCAAATGGCAATGCAGGAACAACTCCTGGGGTAACCAATGGTGCAACTAATGAAAACAATAACAGCAATAATAACAATAACAGCAATAATAACAATAATAACAACAAGACCGAAGGATATGAGTTAGCTCTTGTAACAGACGTAGGTACCATCGATGACAAGTCTTTTAATCAGGGATCCTGGGAAGGACTTTACAAGTATGCGACTGAAAATAACAAGACTCACAAGTATTACCAGCCTGCAGAAGCTACAACGGCAGCATATATTGATACCATTGGCCTTGCAATCAAAGGTGGAGCAAAATTAGTTGTTTGTCCTGGATATAAGTTTTCGGAAGCAGTTTACGAAGTGCAGACTACATATCCAGATGTGAAATTTATCATCTTGGATAGTCAGCCAGAAAAAGGAGAGGACAAAACAATTAAAGAAAACGTATATTCTGTATATTATGCAGAGCATCAGGCTGGTTTTTTAGCTGGTTATGCAGCTGTAAAAGACGGTTATACGAAGCTCGGTTTTATGGGAGGTATGGCAGTACCAGCAGTAAAACGATATGGATATGGTTTTGTACTTGGAGCAGAAACAGCTGCAAAAGAAATGGGAATTGATAAGATTAATATGAAGTATCACTATACAGGTGGTTTTTCTGCAACTCCAGAAGCACAGACAACAGCAGCTTCTTGGTATCAGAGTGGAACACAAGTTATCTTTGGTTGCGGTGGCGCTGTAGGTAACTCGGTCATGGCGGCAGCACAAGATAATAATGGAAAAGTTATTGGTGTTGATGTGGATCAAAGTTCAGAATCTAGTACCGTAATAACTTCTGCTATGAAAGAACTAAGTAAATCAGTATACGATGGTATTGCGATGTTTTATGAGGGAAAATTCCCTGGCGGAAAAATTGTAACACTGGATGTCACAACAGAAGGTGTAGGACTTCCATTAAAGACATCAAAGTTTGTAAAATTTACGGAAGCTGATTATGGTGACGTATATGCGAAACTAGTATCAGGAGAATATGCTCCAAAGGTGGAAGGAATTGAGGATGTCTCTAAATTACCTGTAACTATAGTCAAAATAGATGAAGTTAAGTAATAGAGAATTAATTTGAAGCGCTATGGCGCACAGATTGTAAAAGGATTAGGAGGGCTGTTGCAATATGGTGAAATTAAAACCATTTGTAACAGCTTTTTTAAGGAAATAAAGAAGGCAAGGAGGGAGTAATACCTTTGGATTACATTATTGAAATGCTAGGAATTACAAAAGAATTTCCCGGTATTATAGCGAATGATAATATAACTCTTCAGCTAAAGAAGGGAGAAATTCATGCACTGCTTGGTGAAAATGGTGCGGGAAAGTCTACCCTAATGAGTGTTTTGTTTGGATTATATCAACCAGAAAAGGGTTCCATCAAAGTAAAAGGAAAAACAGTAAAAATAAATGGCCCTTTGGATGCGAATGCACTTGGAATTGGAATGGTTCATCAGCATTTTAAGTTAGTTCATAATTTTACAGTTCTACAAAATATCATCCTCGGTGTAGAAACTGTAAGCGGTGGTTTTCTTAAGATGGAGGAAGCCAGAAAAAAGGTGTTAGAATTAAGTGAGCATTATCAACTTGCAGTAGATCCGGATGCTTATGTTTCAGACATTTCCGTTGGTATGCAACAGAGAGTTGAAATCTTAAAGATGTTATATCGTGAGAATGAGATCTTAATATTTGATGAGCCAACTGCAGTACTTACCCCACAAGAAATTGATGAGTTAATGAACATTATGCGAGACCTCGCAAAAGAAGGGAAATCGATTTTGTTTATTACTCATAAGTTAAATGAGATTAAAGCAGTTGCAGATCGATGCTCTGTATTACGGCGTGGTAGATATATTGGTACAGTAGATGTGAAATCCACGGATAAAGAAACGATGTCTGAAATGATGGTAGGTCGTAAGGTAAACTTTAAAGTTGATAAAAAAGAAGCAAAACCGAAAGAAGTTGTTTTGGATATTAAAACAGTAACTGTTCATTCCAAGCAGAAGGGAAACAAAAAAGCTTTAGTGCATGATGTGAGCTTTGTTGTTAAAAAAGGAGAGATTGTCAGCATCGCTGGTATTGATGGTAATGGTCAATCAGAATTAGTTCAAGCGATAACCGGATTAATCAAATGCGATAGTGGGTCCATAAAACTTCATGGGGAAGACATCACTAAAAAGACAATACGATATCGAAATATCCATGGCTTATCCCATATTCCGGAGGACCGTCATAAACATGGCCTTGTTCTTGAATATACAGTTCAGGACAATCTTGTCTTACAAGAGTATTTTACAGAAAAATATCAAAAAGGTGGTTTTTTAAAACGAGATACAATCCATGAGAATGCGATAAAACTCATTGAACAATATGATATAAGAAGTGGGCAGGGTGCAGTCACGACATGCCGAAGTATGTCTGGAGGTAACCAGCAAAAGGTTATTATTGCAAGAGAAATTCAACGAAGGCCAGAGCTCTTGGTTGCGGTACAGCCAACTAGAGGTTTAGATGTTGGTGCTATTGAGTTTGTTCACAGACAGCTGATAGCAGAAAGAGATAAGGGAAGTGGGGTTTTACTGGTATCCTTTGAACTAGATGAAGTAATGAACTTAAGTGATCGTATTTTAGTAATGTATGAAGGAGAAATTGTAGCTTCGTTAAAACCGGATGAAGTTACCGTTCAAGAATTAGGTCTTTATATGGCTGGATCAAAAAGGAGGAAGGCTTAGAAGATGAGTGGAATTGGTAATTCATCAAAGAAAAGCGGATGGAAAAACCTTGGATTAATTTCCTCGATTTTTGCAATTATCATAGGCCTTCTGGTAGGCTTTCTTATATTGTTGTTTTCTAATCCTAATCAAGCAATCGGAGGATTTAAAACAATATTAACTGGAGCGCTTACGGATGGAAGCAAGGGAATTGGTATGGTATTATACTATGCTACACCAATCATTTGCACGGGTCTTTCCGTTGGATTTGCTTTTAAAACAGGATTATTTAACATTGGAGCTACAGGGCAATTTACAGTAGGTGCGTTTGCTTCAGTAGTAGTAGGTATTACAGCGACTAAGCTCGGGAATATTCATTGGATAGTAGCTCTTTTCGCGGCGGTGATTGCAGGTGCCCTTTGGGCTTTAATTCCTGGATTATTAAAGGCTTATGCCAACATTAATGAAGTGATTGCGGGTATTATGACGAACTATATCGGTATGTATCTTGTTAACTGGATTGTTAAGGATACCAATGCTTTATTTAATATGTTAGAGAATCGCTCGAAACCGGTGGCACCAACAGCCAACATACCAAAAGCTTTGCTTGACCAAATTTTTAAAGGATCTTATGTCAATGCCGGTATCATAATTGCAGTAATCGCAGCAATTATAATTTATATCATTTTAAATAAAACAACTTTTGGCTATGAGTTAAAAGCGGTTGGTTTTAATCGAGATGCTAGTAAATACGCAGGTATTAACGAGAAGAAGAGTATTGTATGGTCTATGGTCATTTCAGGGGCATTAGCTGGCCTTGGAGGTGGTTTATTTTATCTTGCTGGTTCCGGAAAATACATTGAGGTTGTAGATGAACTAGCTTCTGCTGGATTTGATGGAATCTCGGTTGCGTTACTTGGATTATCTCATCCAATCGGTATTTTATTATCAGCAATTTTTATTGCTTATATAAAGCAAGGTGGGTTTTATCTACAGCTTTTTGAATACTCTGGGGAAATAATTGACATCATCATTGCAGTAATTATATATTTTAGTGCATTTTCGATGATTGTTAGAAATTTTATTTCCAATCGAGAACGCAAGAGAAAAGTAGATCATATCGGAGGAAGTGCTCAAATACCAGCTCCCATCAATGAGCCATCTGATTATGGTAGTGAAAATGAAGAAGAAATTCGAGAAGCAACGCAAGAGGAAGGAGGAGACAAATAATGAATCCAGTATATTTTTTGTGTCAGCAGACGATGTTATTTTCAATCCCTCTTCTAATTGTAGCTCTTGGCGGTATGTTTTCAGAGCGAAGCGGAGTTGTAAATATTGCCTTAGAAGGTATTATGACGATAGGAGCATTTGCAAGTATATTGTTTATTAATACTTTTCAAGACCGTATGAGTGGTCAGCCGCTATTAATTCTAGCAATTTTGGTTGCTGCTCTGGCGGGTATCATATTTTCCTTATTTCATGCATATGCATCGATTCATATGAAAGCAGATCAGACGATATCTGGTACTGCGCTTAACATGTTTGCACCTGCATTTGCAATCTTTACGGCACGTCAGATTCAGGGTGTTCAACAGATTAACTTCAATAATACGTTTCGTATTCAAAAAGTTCCAGTGCTCGGTGATATCCCGATACTTGGTGAAGTATTATTTCAGAATGCCTATATCACAACGTACCTTGGAATTTTAGTCTTAATTATAGCTTCGATTGTATTAAATAAGACGAAGTTTGGCTTACGTCTTCGTGCTTGTGGCGAGCATCCTCAAGCTGCAGATTCTGTAGGAATAAATGTATACAAAATGAGATACGCTGGCGTAGCGTTATCGGGTATCCTTGGAGGAATTGGTGGCTTGGTATTTGTTATTCCAACGTCAACAAATTTTAATGCCAGCGTTGCAGGATATGGTTTCTTGGCATTAGCTGTTTTGATTTTTGGTCAATGGAAACCAATCCGTATTCTTTATGCTGCATTGTTCTTTGGATTGATGAAGACAATTGCATCCGCTTATTCCGGGATTCCATTTCTTACAAGTCTTGGAATACCAAGTTATCTTTATAAAATGATACCTTATATCGCAACTTTGATAGTACTTGCCTTTACTTCAAAGAAATCACAGGCACCAAAAGCAGCAGGAGTACCTTATGATAAGGGAAAACGTTAGGCGGATACCTTTCTATAAACTAGTAAAGCAGTAAACAAACGGAATAAGAAAATAAAGTAATAATAAGCTAGGAAACATGTGAATACAATCTACTAAATAAGCGAAATCAATCAAAGTAATAGGCATAATCAATCTAAGTAAATAGGCGAATACAATCTAAGTTACAGGATATTTTAAATCAAGAAACAGGTAGTTTTAATCTAGAAAAGAAATATATAATCAAGAGATTAAATAGAAAAAGATGAAATCACGATGTTTGGTGAGATTACTCCACGCATGGGTTTCATCTTTTTTATGACTACAAACGAATAGGTTAGTGCTCTGTATTCTGATACTTCATATTCTTTAAAAGTAACTTTTCTAGACTTTCTTTTTACTACGTAGTATTCTTATTTAAGAGACACTGATAGAGATTGCTAAAAAGTATGTAATGAAATAAAGAATCTTTCACGTCATCATATTTATATTAAAAAACAAGTAAAATTTTAAGAAGTATTTAGGATATGTTTACTAAAGGAGACAATTATGAGCGTACGTTTACATGGAAAGCCTCCATATCAGATAGTTTTAGTACACCCACCAGGAATCATTGGTGCTTTAAGTGGTGTTGCTAGAAACTTGTCTGACCGATATGGGGTCATTGAATTGATTCAAACCAGATATTGTTTAGAAGAACTTTTAATAGAGATGGTACAAGATCTAAGTAGTTATCAAGAGCAGCCTATAATACTAATCGGTCATTCCTATGGGACGTGGCTGGTTGGATTATATGCATTAAAAAGAGCACATAATATACAAAAATTAATACTAATAGGGACACCACCACTCTGTAGTAGCTATGAATATATCGTGGATATAAAAAGAAAATTACATTACAACGATGAAGAAATAAAAGAATTCGATCAATTAAATTGCATGCTAAGAGAAGCTTCCAACGTGAATAAACAGGAAATGGATAGGATCTTAATGCGCTATGGTCAACTATGTAATATAGCGGATGAATATCAGCCAATTGGGAATGAGAACATATACTCTGAGCCTGTAAAATTTAATGGAAGAATGTATTTTGAAATCATGCGGGAGCTTATGCAGATGCAAGAAAAGGAAGTATTATTGGATTATTTTGAAACGATAAATATAAGGATTGCGTTAATTCATGGGCAATACGATACACATCCCTTAGAAGGGGTTTTAGAGCCATTTTTAAAAAGAAAAATTCCACATACTTATTCCCTGCTTGACGACTGTGGTCATACTCCATGGCTAGAGATAGGAGCCAAGACTAATTTTCAAATGATATTAGACTACGAGATTAAAGATGCATTTGCAAGTAAAGAAAGCGAAAAGAATTAATAATTAGGGCTGACGGAATATCCAAATGCTTGAATGCTTGGAATATTTCGTAGCCCTTATTAGTAGGATAATATCAAAACGAAATACCAATAGATCACTTAAATAATCTACTGTATTCAGGATACCTTATAGTTGATAGAGTTTCGTGTACTTGTCAACCAGATAATTTATATAGTAATCAGCATTAAAAGATTCACCGGTCATCGCTAATAACAACTCGTTGGTATTCTTAGTGGCACCATATTGATGGATGTGTTCTTTTAATAAATCTAAAATAGGTTTTAAGTTCCCTTCGCTTAAAGCTTTTGAAAAGTCAATTTTAGTCTGGAGATAAGCATAAATTTGAGATGCGATTGCGTTACCAAGGGCATAGGATGGAAAGTATCCAAAGGTACCGTTTGACCAATGTACATCCTGTAAAACACCAAGTGCATCAGTTGGAGGAACAATTCCTAAATATTCTTCATACTTCTCATTCCAGATCCGTGGTAGGTCAGATACCTCAATTTGTCCGGATATTAATAGTTTCTCAATTTCATAGCGAATCATGATGTGAAGAGAATAGGTTAACTCATCTGCTTCCGTACGAATGAAATCTGGCTCTGCTTTATTAATAGAGAGAATAAATTGATCGAGAGATACATTTTTTAGTTGTTCAGGGAAGGTACTTGTTAATCTGTCCCACAGTGGAGCCCAGAAATCTTTACTACGTCCAATGATATTCTCAAAAAAGCGTGATTGAGATTCATGTACACCCATGGAAGATCCGTGGCCAACAGGCGTTTGAGTGATGGAATCATCAATATTCATCTCATAGATAGCATGACCGCCTTCATGGATGGTAGAAAAGATAGAGCTTTCGAGATTGTTTTCATAATAGTGTGTTGTAATACGAACGTCTTTATTATGAAGATTGGTCGTAAATGGATGTTCACTTTCTGCAATTACTCCACGATTAAAATCAAATCCAATGTACTCTGCAATGTATTTACAGAATTCTTTTTGTTTTTCAATATCATATGTTAGAGAGTTATAGGATTTGTCTATCGATTCATTTTTCGCCACTACTTGCTTTAGTAAAGGAACGATTGCTGTACGCAGTTTTACGAAGAAGTCATCCAATTGCTTCATATCGATACCTTCTTCAAAGTCATCTAGCATAATATCATAGAGGGCTTTGTTCCCCTCCTTTCGATAGCTGGCAAATCTTTTTTGATAGGATACAATTTCTTCTAAGGTTGGAGCAAAATCGGCAAAGCAGTTTTTTTCCTTTGCATTAGCCCAAATAGTACTGGATTTTGCGATCAGTTCGCTAAACGCTTTGTATTCTTCTGGTGGGATACATTCCATTGCTTTGAAATCTTTGCTCATTTTTTTTACTATTTTTTGTTCCTTCATTTCTAAAGTAACAAAATTCTCTGGCAAAGAAAGTTCCTGTAACAGATTTTTAACATCATCATTTACCATGGTATTAAAATACTCACTTGATAACAAACCAAACACTTTTGCGGTATTATCCAAAGCTTCTACTGGGGCAAGGGTTTCATTATCCCATTGCAATAAGGTTAATGCAGTTTCAAATGCAAGCATTTTGTCTAAGTGTGGTACTAATTTTTCGAATTTTTCACTCATCTATATACTTCCTTTCTCAATTTAATTGGATACTAATTTTAAGATGCCTCACCAGCTCACCAGTAACAATTCATTCCTTGCATGTTATGTAAACTTGGTGGAAGAATCTAAGGGATGTTTAAATAAGATTAGAACTAGCGTATAAATTATCCCCAAAAATTATATCATAGGAGTTGTAGAATAGCTATTATTTTTAAAGAGAGGAAGTTGTTCTAACAGTACTGGTGCTGTAGATTCCTCTTAAATCGTAGCGATATGGTATTGATGTTTTGGTCAAGCTGTGGTATAAATAATTAAGTAAATTTGATAGAAATGAGTGAAATGTATTAGGCAGTTGCCTTGATCCACGTCTGTTAGGGAAAATCTAACAGACGTTTTTTTGGAGGAATTTAGGTTATGAAAACGATGAAACTTTTACGTGATTTGCTAATTATTGTTTGTGGCAATTTTCTTTATGCGGCGGGGGTGGTGTTTTTTATTCTACCGTCTGGATTAATTACTGGAGGAACAACAGGGATTGCTCTTAGTATGAACTACTTTTTTGATTTACCAGTATCCTCTTTTGTATTTTGCTTCAACCTTATCATGTTCCTGTTTGGATTATTTATCCTGGGAAAAAGTTTTGCTTTGACCACATTAATTAGTACATTTTGTTTCCCATTTGCACTCGGTTTATTACAAAAAATAGCTGGTGGGTTTATACTGACAGATGATATTTTATTATGCACTCTTTTTGGTGGAATTTGCATTGGAACAGCAATTGCAATCGTAATTAGAATGGGAGCAAGTACAGGAGGAATGGATATACCACCGCTGATTCTAAATAAGTATGCGCATATACCTGTATCGATTAGCTTATATGTTGCAGATTGTGTCATCCTTGTGCTACAAGCTATCTTCAGTGAAAAAGAAAAAGTTCTTTATGGTATCGTTTTAGTTTTAATCTATTCTATCGTTTTAGATAAGCTTCTGATGTTTGGAACAAACAAAATGCAGTTAAAGGTAGTAAGTAGTAAAGTTGATCTTATAAAAGATGCAATTATATCGGAGATTGACAGAGGGGTAACTCTTTTCCATGGTAGAACAGGGTACTTAGAAAAAGAGACTGACATCCTACTTAGTGTAGTCTCAAACAGAGAACTTTATAAGGTGGAAAAATTAATTCATCAAATAGATGAAGATGCCTTTGTTATGGTTAGCCGTGTTAGTGAAGTTAGGGGCAGAGGATTTAGTGTAGGAAAGAAATACTTAATGAAAAAACCGGAGTAAGTAGGTTTGCGAGCTGTAAGAGTAAGTATGCTATAATTTGTGTACTGAAAAAGTTAAGAAGTATTAGATTGTAGTGTAGTTAAGAAGTATTTACTTGTTATGGGGTTGACAGGTATGATTTCGTTTGCTATAATCAAAAAATCAAGTAAATAAATCATAGGCTATGATAAGAAAGAGTAAAAATCATTGTAATCTAACAGAAAGTTGCCGGCTGATGAGAGGCGCAAGAGAACAGATTTTGAATACATCTTTGAGCTTCACACCGAACGACGATATTAGTTTAAGTAGGCTGTTGACGGTTTCCCGCACCCGTTATCGTGCTAGAGTATAACCATCAGTAAGGATGAGTACTCGAAGAGGTTAGCTGTGCGAACAGTTAATAAAATTGAGGTGGTAACGCGTGATATTATCCCGCCCTCTGAATTTCATTCAGAGGGCGGTTTTTTTGTGTGCTTAGCATGCAATCTCGTTAAGAGAAGAAATAGACTTTCTTAACCATAGAAAACGCTTCCCTAAGAATGCTCATGACGTGAAGAATACACGATCTTTGATCTTCATAGCGATAAAAACTTGATAGGATTAATGAAGAAAAGGAGAGATATGACATGATTTGTGTGGATGAACAGATGAAAATTATTAAAAAAGGCGTATTGGATATGATGCGTGAGGAGGAATTAAGAGAAAAACTTAAGCTATCAGTAGAACAAAATAAACCTCTCACAATCAAGCTTGGACTTGACCCATCGGCACCTGATATTCATCTAGGACATACGGTAGTTCTTCGTAAAATTAAACAGATGCAAGACTTAGGACATAAGGCGATTATTATTATCGGAGATTTTACTGGACGTATCGGTGATCCTACAGGAAAATCGAAGACAAGAAAACCTCTTACCGATGAGCAGGTAAAAGAGAATGCTGCGACTTACATGGAGCAGATATTTAAGGTATTAGACAGAGAAAAAACAGAGGTACGTTTCAACAGTGAATGGTTATCAAAACTAAATTTTGAACAAGTAATTGCTTTAGCATCTACAACTACAGTAGCAAGACTATTAGAGCGTGATGATTTTCAGAATCGCTACAAAAATCAGGAACCAATCGGCGTTCATGAGTTTTTCTACCCTTTAATGCAAGGCTATGATTCGGTTCATATAAAAGCGGATATCGAATTAGGTGGAACGGATCAGACCTTTAATATACTAATGGGCAGAACCTTACAAAAATCAGTTGGAATGTCTCAGCAGATCGCTATGTTTATGCCAATTCTTGAAGGTCTTGATGGAGTTGAAAAGATGAGTAAGAGTCTTGGTAACTATATTGGAGTAAGTGAATCTCCACAGGTTATGTTTAAGAAAGTAATGGAGGTTCCAGATCAGTTAATCTTCCGTTACTTTGAGCTTGTGACAGATGAACACCCAGATGAGATTGAAAAACTACGAAATGAGATGGAGCAGGGTAGAAACCCAAGAGATATTAAGCTAATCTTAGCTAGAATCATTACAAAGCTCTACCATGGAGAAGAAGGAGCAAAAGCTGGGGAGGAATACTTTGATCAAGTATTTAAAGAAGGTGAGATCCCTGAGGATATGCCTGAAATTAAACTTAGTAAGGAACAGGATAGCTTAATTTCGGTTGCCAGTGCCTTAGTAAACGAAGGGCTTGTTTCTTCTGCAAGCGAATTCCGTAGATTAATAAAACAAGGCGGAGTGCAGTTAAACAGGGAAAAGGTATTGGACATTGACTGTATCTTAACAGAACAAGAAAATGTATTAAAGATTGGTAAGAAGAAGTTTGTACGATTAGTATTTTAAGAATAGTTGCCGATATTTGTCTAGTATAGTATCATAGACATGAGATGCTATTTAAAAAGCATAAAGAAAGTAAACTTTTATATAAACGGAGGAAGTTGGCCAATGAAGTATGACCAACCAAGTCAAGAAGAAAAAATTGAAGAAAGCTCATGTCTTAATAAGTTTATACAAAACAATCAAGATATTATATCGGAGCTAATAGATTCGAAGCAACAGTTACGTTATATTATTGTTGGAGAAGATGAGACAAAGATTATGGCAGATAAGAAACAGGGGTACTATCAAAAGATGGTATCCCTGCTTATCGATGAAATAAACTTACCTCTGCAAAAAGTGGAACAAGAAGAGTCAGTAAATGCTATCGCAGAACTAAAGGAAGATAATCTTTCCATAGTATTTGGGTATCCACTAGGATACGAGCGTGCAACTGCGATGCTAGTCAACAGGGAAGAAAGCTTAGTTTTAGTCACAACAAAGAAAGGTATGACAGAAAAAGAAATACCATATGCTTATTGGGGAACTGAGGAGTACTATCGTAGTTACATAAAAGATACCATACTAGAGGAACACACCATACTTTTTAATACGGGAGCTGATTTATTTCAAGCGGTATCACAAGGCGAGATAGAAGGGATGTTGATAAAAAAAAGTACCTATGAGAGCTATCTACAAGAGGAGAAAGAATTGTATCTAGTTTCTAGTGTAGAGTTTCCTGTACAAGAGTATATATTAATATCAAATAAACAGGAAGCATTATCTAAATTTATGGATAAGTTTCTTCCATTTTATGAGGATATCCTAAGAGAGGAACAGATATCAACAGTAGAAGTTAGATATCAAGAACCAAATCAGGGTGCAAGAGAAAGTGTAATTTTATGGACTGCTTCTGTTATAATGGGGCTTGTTTTTATCTGTATAATTTTTTGTTTTGTTGTTCATCAGTGGAAGAAAAAGAAAAAGAAGCAAGCTGCTTCGATTTTATATCAAGAATTAATAGCCCTTCACGATAAGAGTCAAGAAAAATTAGTTGTGGATTTGTTAGCAGGAAAGGTTCGCTCCAACCAAAATTTTTCCTGCTTATTTGAAAATCAGAAGTCTCTTCCTCGTAAAAATATGAGGTTAAAGGAACTATCGAATAGGATAGGATTTGATTTCGAGGAGCATTATCGTTATATCAGTCGTCAATTTGAACGTACTTATCTGTTTCAATATCAGCTTTATCTAGGAGGAGTTCGGTATCTTATAAAAGAGGAAGGTGTCTTTGAGCAAGGAATATTCGTGATATTGATGTCGAAAGAAATGTTAAAAGAATAAGTTAGGATGAAGGAAGAATAAGGAATAAAAAAGTTTGTAAAATCTGCTTGACAAAAGTCGTCTTCCTAAATATAATAATAAATGTGCTCGCAAGAAGCGAGACAGTGATATGGGATCTTAGCTCAGCTGGGAGAGCATCTGCCTTACAAGCAGAGGGTCATAGGTTCGAGCCCTATAGGTCCCATTTTTACGGAAAAAATTAAATATGGCGAAATAGCTCAGTTGGCTAGAGCATACGGTTCATACCCGTAGTGTCGTGGGTTCAAATCCCTCTTTCGCTATTAATTAGAGCTCAGAAGTATTACTTCTGAGCTTTTTTGAGTGCTGTGAAGAATAGGATGTAATTGCAATTTAGAGTCAGATATGGAATTGATTTATATTACTTATAAGTAGAATTCATAGAAAGCATTATTAATTATAATAACTAGGAATATTGAAAAAGGCGCTAAAATCAACTATAATTCACAATATCCGAGTAAGTCAAAGGCAGATGTCAATTGCATATCTGCTTTTTGTTATTCCTGGTTCCTGTTTTTAAAGGAGGGAATATAAGAAACGGATGGTAATTATCCAAAGTTTTTACAGAGTAAGTGATTGGTAAAAACCAGCTTACTAACTAACGGGAGGAAACGTATTATGAAAAAGAAAGCGCTCAGCTTACTAATGACAGTAGCTCTAGCAGCAACCTTATTTGCAGGTTGCGGAACAAAGGATGCAAACAGTGGTGCAGTAGAACCAACAAAAGCTCCAGTAACAGGTGAGAATTCTGGGGATGAAGCAAAGAAGGGCCTATATGCTCCAATTGCAAAGGAAGACATCAAGATTGGTGTAATCCACATCACTAACCCAGCTGAGGGTTCTGGTTATACATATACTCATGATGTTGGTATTCAGGGTATGCAGAAGAATATTGGTTTAAATGATGATCAGATTATTAGAAAGAATAATGTTAATGATCAGGATGCTGTAGCCATTCGTAACGCAATTGAAGAGTGTATCGAAGAAGGTGCTAATTTAATTTTTGCTACTAGCTGGGGATACATGGATACTGTTGAAGCTATGGCAGCTGAGCATCCGGATGTAATCTTTTCTCATGGTACAGGATATAAATCAAATGGATCTAACTTTAATAACTATTTTGGTAGAATTTATCAAGCAAGATACTTAACAGGTATAGCAGCTGGTTTAAAGACAACTTCTAACAAGATTGGCTATGTAGCAGCTTGGGGTAAAGATAACTCTGAGGTTACTGGTGGTCTTGATGCATTTGCTATGGGTGTTTACTCTGTCAATCCAGAAGCTAAAGTTTATGTAAAGACAACAAACAGCTGGTTCTCTCCTGAAGGTGAGGCAGCAGCTGCAGAAGCTTTAATCGCTCTTGGCTGTGATGTAATTGGACAGCACTGTGATACTCCAAATCCTATGACAGCGGCAGAAGCAGCAGGTGTATTTGGCGTTGGTTACAACTCCGATATGTCTAAGGATGCCCCTAAGGCAGTTCTTACTTCCGCTCTTTGGGATTGGTCAGCATATTACACATCCGCTGTTAAGTCTGTTATCGAAGGAACTTGGGATGGAAGCAACTATTTTGGTGGTATGGCAGAAGGCTTAATTAATATCGCTCCATTATCTGATCTTTGTGCACCAGGAACAACAGAGAAAATTGCAGAAGTAGAAGCTAAATTTAAGTCTGGTGAATGGGATGTATTTACTGGAGTTATCGAAACTAACGATGGTCAGACTATCGGTGAAGAAGGAAAATCTTTAGATGATGCTACAATTACTGGTGGTATTAACTGGTACTTTAAGAATGTAGTAGAGGACTAGATGTTCAAAATGATTTAAATTGAGGGAAATATATTTTTTTGGGTGTTGCAAATTGAAAATAAAATGTTTGCAACACCCATATTGTGTTTTGGAAGTTGATTTATTTATATAGTGATACCTTGAAAAGTAAACTGGGTATTTAACCGAATCAAGTAAATCCCCCTCTTCCAATGCGGAGCATTAAGAGGGGGTTGGTGGACTTGCTTTGTCAGGTGAGGGAAAATCCCCACCTGACAAGCTGTGATAATAGCGATGAGGTTAGGAGAAAGTAGCGAAGCGGATTGCAATTATCCGCTTTGACTTTCTAGATAAAGGATAAATTGACTTTAGCTGGTATAAATAGTATGATTGGGAGTGTCATAATTTCAAATAAATTGTAGAAGAAAAGGATTTGGAGGAAATCTTATGGAGAAGGGGAAAGAACCTGTTTATGCAATTGAATGCAAAGGGATTACCAAAACCTTCGGAAGTGTTGTGGCAAATGATCACATCGACTTAAACGTAAAACAAGGTGAAATCTTAGCACTCTTAGGAGAGAATGGTTCCGGTAAAACAACATTAATGAATATGCTTTCTGGTATATATCATCCAGATGAAGGTTCTATCTTTGTAAAAGGAGAAGAAGCGTTGATTAATTCTCCAACGGATGCTACTAGTTTTGGCATCGGTATGATACATCAACATTTTAAGTTAGTAGAAGTGTTTACTGCTGCCCAAAACATTGTGTTAGGAACAAAAGAAAAATTAGAGTCTCCAAAAGTAATGAAGGAGAAAATCGATGCAATCTGTAATAAGTTTGGCTTAGAAGTTGATTCCGATAAGAAAGTCTATGATATGTCAGTTAGCGAAAAGCAGACCGTAGAAATCTTAAAGGTTTTATATAGAGGTGCTCGTATCCTGATCCTAGACGAGCCAACTGCAGTACTTACACCGCAAGAGACAGAGAAACTTTTTGCGATTCTTAGAAAGATGAAAGAGCAAGGAAATGCTGTAATTATTATCACACATAAATTAAATGAAGTTCTAGAGATTAGTGATCGTGTTACTATCTTAAGAAAAGGACAAAGTATAGAAACAGTGGTAACAGCAGAATGTGATGTGAATTCCCTCACTGAGCTTATGGTTGGTAGAGCAGTTAGTCTTGAAATTGATCGTCCAGAAGTGGAGAAAAAGGAAGCAATATTAAAATGTGTGGACTTAACAATTGATTCCTCTGATGGGACAAGAGGTATTGAAGATGTAAGCTTTGAAATTCGTACTGGTGAAATTTTAGGTATTGCTGGTGTTGCTGGTAGCGGACAGAAGGAGCTTTGCGAAGGTATCGCTGGTTTATTAAAGGTAAAGCAAGGCGCAATTTTATATAACAAAGAAAACATCGTGGGTAAAACTCCGCTTGAGATTATTAGTCTTGGTATTAGTATGAGTTTTGTACCAGAAGATCGTCTTGGAATGGGCTTGGTAGCATCTATGGGTATGACAGATAACATGCTTCTTAAGAGCTATAAAAAGGGAAAGGGACCTTTTATCAGAAGAAAACCTGCGAAAAAGTTAGCTAGTGAGTTAATAAAGAAGTTATCGATTGTGACACCAGGAATTGAAACACCTGTGCGTTTGATGTCTGGTGGTAATGTTCAGAAAGTATTATTAGGGCGTGAAATAGAATCTTCTCCGAATGTATTAATCACTGCATATCCAGTCCGCGGACTTGATATTAACTCTTCCTATATGATTTATAATTTACTGAATGAACAGAAGAAAAAGAATGTAGCAGTCATTTATGTTGGTGAAGACCTAGATGTTTTATTAGAGCTTTGTGATAATATTATGGTTCTTTGTCATGGTAAGATTACAGGAATTGTCAACGCAAAGAAGGCAACCAAAGAAGAACTTGGTATCTTGATGACTGGCGGTAGTACAAAGGGGGTAACGAAGGTTGAGTAATATTGCTACAAAAACAGGAAAAAATGAGCCGTTAATCCGAACAATAAAGCGAGCTGAGCTACCTAAAAATCGAGTTATTATGTTAAGACTTGCAGCTCTTCTTTTAGCCTTAATTGCAGGTGCTATCTTTATCTTATGTATAGGAAATAATCCATTTGCAGTATATACAACCATGGTGAAAGGTGCATTTCGTTCAAAGTTAGCATTTCAAGGGACAGTAAAATTAATGATACCTCTACTTATTACTTCTCTTGGTCTTACGTTAGCGTTTCGTATGAAATTCTGGAATATTGGTGCAGAAGGTCAGATTATCATGGGTGCAGTTTTTGCATCATATTTTGCAATATTCCATGGAGATATGCCACATTGGTTGTTAATTACAGTCATGATGATTGCTGGTATGATTGGTGGCGGTTTGACAGGATTATTACCGGCATATTTTAAGGCTAAGTATAATACAAATGAGACCTTGTTTACTTTAATGCTAAATTATATCGCTCTTAACTTTGTTGTATTTCTAAGAGAAGGACCATGGGCGGATCCTACTTCTCCAGGTTATAAAAAATTTGCTTTATTCCCAGCTGAGGCAAGGTTAGATAAAGTATTTGGTATCCATGCAGGCTGGATTATCGCAATTATTGTGCTGATCGTTGTATTCATTTATACGAAGTTTACAAAGCAATGCTATGAGATTGATGTAGTGGGTGAAAGTAAAGCTACTGCAAGTTATGCGGGGATGAATGTGAAACGCATTATCTTACGTACGATGTTTTTAAGTGGTGCAATCTGTGGTTTGGTCGGTATGATTGAGGTCAGTGGTAATGCTGGTACTATGACAGAAGGTATTACAAGAGGTGTTGGTTTTACTGCGATTATTGTAGCTTGGCTTGCTAACTTAAAACCTATGTCTATTTTTGTAATTGCCGCACTATTTAGTATCATGGAAAAGGGAAGTAGCGTTGTAGAATCTACGTTTGGAGTTTCAGAGGCTTGTGCTGATGTTCTTCAAGGAATTATTCTTTTCTTTGTTATTGGTTGTGAGTTCTTTATTCGTTATAAATTTGCAGTTAGAAAAAAAGGAGGTAAGGCATAATGGATTTTGGTATGATTATTGCTTTTATAGCAGCCTCCATAACCTCTGGTACTCCAATCCTTTTTGGTACCTTGGGTGAAATTGTTACAGAGAAGGTTGGGCATTTAAATTTAGGTGTGGAAGGTATGATGGCAATCGGAGCTTTTGCTGGTTTTATGGCGGGGTATACGACAGATAGCTTTTTGATTGCGATTCTTGTGGCATTTGCTGCTGGAGCATTGGCTGCTCTTATCTATGGTATCTTAACGATTACCTTTATGGCAAATCAGAATGTTACTGGTTTGACCTTAACGATTTTTGGCGTAGGCCTAGCAAACTTTTGTGGTCATTTCGCTAGAAAAACCTTAGAAGTGGAATCCTTAAAACTTCCAGAAAAAATAACTGATCAGATGAGAGCAATTAATATACCTGGTCTTAGTGATATTCCTGTGATTGGACCTTTGCTATTTTCTTATAATCCATTTGTTTACCTTGGTATTATTACTGCGATTCTTCTAGCTTTTTATTTTAACCGTACCAAGCGTGGGCTTAATGTAAGAGCGATAGGTGAGAACCCTGCCGCTGCAGATGCCGCAGGTATTAAGGTAACGAAGTGGAAGTACATTAATGTATGTCTTGGTGGTGGAATTTGTGGTATTGGTGGTGCCTTCACCATTATGATTATCAATAAAGGAGTATGGATTAGTGACTGTGTCAATGGTCTTGGTTGGATATCGGTAGCCCTTGTTATATTTGCTTCTTGGAATCCGAAAAAAGCAATCTTTGGTTCCTTTATCTTTGGTGCTCTTCGTCAGTTAAAGTACTATGTTCCTAGTTCTATTGGAATTCCAGGGGCAATCTACGATATGCTTCCATACATTATTACAACCATAGTTTTAATTATGGCGTCAGTTAGAAATTCGAAAAAGAATGCTCAACCAGCTTCCTGTGGTGTGAATTACTTCCGTGAGGAGCGTTAGAATTTTACTTATTAATTGCAAAAACAATAAATAGGAAAATCTAGATAAGATTGAAAGTGTTAGTGAGAAGGATGGCCTTTTTACTAGCACTTTTTTTATTCATGAAAAGAAAAGTATACGAAGCGTGCTTTTTCTTGTTTATAGTATATTACTTAGCATATTCCTTAAGACTAAAATACTATAGGGAATGTGCACTCACCCTGGGGATTTAGCAAGGTATAGTATCTACGCCTTGACAAAGTGACTCTTACTACTAGTGAATGCAAAGTAAGAAATAGTGGGATGAAAGCTTTGCTTAGGGTACCTATCATAATTAGAACGGAATTTAGTACATTTACTAAAATAGTTTTGTTTTCGAAATATATTTATTGAAATAATGTAGGTTTTGATTTTTATAAGTGTTTATTAGACATAAATTATAAAATAGTAAAAAATGCATGGAAATATTTATAAGTATATGCTAAAATATAACTGTGTTTTCGAAAGTTTACGAATTAAAAAACGATAATTTCGAACAAAAACATAGGAGGTATGTCATATGGGGAAGAAAAGAAGTGGTAATGATGTACGAAAGAAAAAAAGTCAGGGATTGGGGTTTCGAAGCATTCGCACAAAACTCATTTTATGCGTACTGCTTCCCGTGTGTTTTATTGTTATCTTAGGATTTATTTCTTATCGAAGAGCTGCGTCAGGATTTATTAGTAACTATAAAACCTCAGTCGGACAATCACTTACGATGACAAGTGACTATTTATCCTTCATCTTTGATAGTACCAGGGGAGATTACAATTCCTTGGTAGCAGAGCCAAATCTGATAGCTTATGCGAACGGGGTTTATGACAGTTTAGAAGTGCAAAAACAAGCGATTATTTTTAAAAACCGGGAGGAGTTTAATAAGACCTTACTTCATGCTGCCTTTATAGGAAATATACATATCCTAACGGATCGAGGGAATAGTATAACAACAGCAAAACCAACGCAAACAGATCTTTATACGTTATTTAGTGAGACAGAACAAGGACAGCTTGCCAAAGCAACGCCTACGAAGTATTTTTGGTTTGGTCAGAGTCCTAAGCTCGATGAGATATTAGGGACGAATGAGAAGGATTATGCAGTTCGAATGGTGCGCAAGTTTCCAGAAGCAAAAGCATATATTATGATTGATTTAAAAAAGGATGCAGTTCTTAATATTTTGAATAAGCTTGATATGGGAGAGGACAGTATTCTTTCTCTGATATTACAAGATGGTTCTGAAGTTACTACCGGTGGAGAAACTGGTTTTTCTTTTCAATCCCAGAACTTTTATGAGGAAGCAGCTATGACAGCAGAAGGCTTCACTGTGAAAGAGGTTTCCTATCAAGGAGAGTCCTATCTGTTTATCTATGACGATATAGGAACCACCAATACCTCATTATGCTCTATGGTACCTATGAAAAATGTGATGAAACAGGCAAATGATATTAAATTACTTACGGTTGTAATCGTAATTGCTGCAAGTTTAATTGCGGGATTTACGGGATTATGGATTACCAATCGTATGGGAAGCACGATTAAGCAGGTACTTATCCAAATAGAAAAAGCAACCAATGGGGATATGACGGTAACATTTCCATCAAAGCGGAAGGATGAGTTAGGGATATTGTGTCACAAGCTAACGCAAATGATAAATCATACGAATAAGTTAATACTTAAAATAAAGGACACTGCGAGTGAAATGACAAGTGTTGTGAGTAAGGTGTCCGAAGCATCCAGTAATTTTGTTGTGTCCTCCCAAGGGATTAAGACAGCAACGATGGAAATTGAAACGGGGATTGCCTCCCAAGCAAGTGACTCTATAAAAAGTACAAAGCAGATGGACGATTTATCTGCTAAAATTGCGCTTGTTCATAAGAATGCAGCTACCATCAATGATATTGCACATAAAACGAATACTTCTGTGAAGCAAGGAACAGAACATCTGTCACTAATACATAAAAAAACACAGGCAACAACACAAATTACTGAGGAATTTATTAAGAAAGTACAAGCTCTTGAAATGAAGTCAAAATCGATTAGTGAAATTGTTAATGTTATAAATGAAATTTCGGAACAAACCAATCTGCTCTCCTTTAACGCTTCGATTGAAGTTGCGCGCGCTGGTGAAGCCGGCAGAGGGTTCCGTGTTGTAGCGGAGGAGATACGAAAGTTGGCGGAGCAAACCTTAAGTTCTGCAAAGAAAATAGATAGGATTATCCTTGATATGATAAAAGAAACGAAGCTGACTGCAGAAGTTGCAAATCAGGCAGAAATCTTTGTAAAAGAACAGGAGGGTATCGTTATGGAAACAGAAGGAGCATTTAGCGTAATGGATGAGCAGGTGGGGATTCTTGGTAATGAACTAAGCTCCATCTTAATGAACCTTCATGCGATGGAAGAAATGAGATTAACAACCTTGGATTCCATCCGCGATATCACTGCAGTTTCCGAACAAACAGCAGCGGCCTCCTCTGCATTAAGTAATAATGCAAGCCATCAGTTCCTTGTAGTTTCAAACCTAAATGATATGGCAGGCAAATTAACAGGGTATGCAGAAGAACTTAAGGATTCTGTTTCGGTATTTCATACATAATATTAAAATTTCATCTTACAAACGATACATTAGATAGAACCTCGTTAATAAGGAATATAAACTAGCAGTTCATAGAAATCTTTGCCTTATTAAAGTAAATAGGTAATCTTAACCGAATGACAAGAACCTCGATTCTTAGGAACGAGGTTCTTGTCATTCGGTTAAGAAAGAAATCTATTAGTGTGCTTTTTATATACATCAGGGAAGGATTGAAATACGTTACTAGATCAGATAAGATAAAAGGAAAGTATAGTATAGTGAAACGAAACAATACCATAGGAGGGAGAGAAACATGGATTCTTGGTTTCAGACAGAACAGATAGATGAAAATACGTTTGTAATCAGTGAAGAGAAACATTGGGAACAAACGCATTGTTACTTGTTATTAGGTAGTAAAAAAGCTCTCTTAATAGATACGGGACTTGGTGTTGCAAACATAAAGAAAGTTGCTGAACTAATAACTGATTTACCGATTGAAGTCGTAACAACTCATATCCATTGGGATCATATTGGTGGACATAAGTACTTTGATTTTATCTATGTGCATGAAGCGGAAGTTGAATGGTTAGCACAGTTTCCTGTTCCGCGATCAGTTGTTGTGTCAAATTTACTTAAATATCCTTGTGAGTTCCCTGCTGATTTTAGAGCGGAGGATTATAACATATATCATGGAAAACCAAGTGTTATATTAGTAGATGATTCTAAGATTGATATCGGTAATAGAAGTATAAGAGTAGTACATACACCTGGTCATTCTCCCGGCCATATTTGTCTTTATGAGGAAGAACGTCAGTATTTATATACGGGTGATTTGGTTTATGAGGGGTGTTTGTACGCTTTTTATCCAACCACAGACCCTGTATTGTTTATGAAATCTATTAAAAAGGTAAGACAATTACCGGTCCAGAGGCTACTGCCTGCTCATCACTCCTTACAAATACCGGTTACATTACTTGAGGAAATAGACAACGGCTTTGAGCAAATCATGTCAGCGGGAAAATTAGCTCAAGGAAATGGAATATTTGATTTCCAGTATTTTAAGATTCATATTTGAATCATAAAAACATCGAAAAACAAGTGTAAAATAGTAATTTTAGATTCATATGTAAAAAGTGAACTAAGAATAAAAAGTAAAAAGTGAATTAAAATCCATATGTAAAAGTGGACTAAGAATATATAATGTAAAAAGTGAACTAAGAATAAATTGACAGAAAAGAGAAAATAAGATAAGATGAAAGCGTTTTATGTAGCTTAGAGGTTCTCTTATACTTTACGTACGTATATTCTGTAAGGTATGTTTGCTGAATGGACTTCGTGTTAAGGATAAGAACTCTTAGATAGATATAGTTTGTCTTTGAGTTAAATAGGATAGAAAGGTTACTTTAAGATTAATATGGACATAAAAATTTTAGCACTCGATTTGGACGGGACATTAACAAATAGTGAGAAAAAGATTTCTTCACATACAAAAGAAACCTTACAAAGAGCGATGGAAGACGGAGTGACAGTGGTACTTGCTTCTGGAAGACCTTTGGTGGGGATTAAACCATTGGCAAAAGAACTGGAACTTTCGAAATATAGCGGGTATATTCTTGCTTACAACGGTGGTCAAATTATTGATTGTCATACAGGGGGAGAAGTATATCAAAAAGTACTTAATCCCGAAAGGATAGCATCGATCTATGAGGTGGCAAGAAAATTTGATGTGGCTATGCTTACTTATGATGGAGAGGACATTATAACAGAAGACGACACTGATCCCTATGTTTTAAGGGAATGTTTTATAAACAAGGTAAAGGTACGTAAAATAGAAGATATCGTTAGTCATGTTACTTATCCAGTACCAAAATGTCTTGTGGTCGGAGAACATGAAAAACTCCTTCCTGTGAGAGATTATTTAAAAGAAAAATATGGGGATGAACTAAGCATCTATTTCTCTGAGCCGTTCTTCCTTGAAATTATGCCTTTAGGAGTTGAAAAATCCGCATCCCTTGAATTATTATTAAACCGCCTACAGTTAAGCAGAGAAGAATTAATGGCATGCGGAGATGGGCTTAATGATATAACAATGCTACAATATGCTGGTCTTGGAGTGGCTATGGGGAATGCATGCAAAGAAGCAAAGGAAGTAGCTGACTATATAACTGTAACCAATAATGAGGATGGCGTAGCAAAAGCGGTAAATCGATTTATTTTAAGTAAGGAAAAGATGGTTGGTTAATCTATAATCTCTACGATATCAGATTGGAAGGGAAATTCATTCGCTGAGTTATTTATAAAATCAATCTGATATCCAGTGCCATCTTTAAATATAAAACCATTGGAAAGGTTAATTCTAATATAGCACATGTTACGAGATAGAAAGCCTTATTCTCGTAATAGGTGTCAATAAAACGAACAGAAGGGATATTGTTGCTTGTAGTTGCAAGGGCAATAGCAATTATGTACGATTGTGATTTTATTTCACAGTCGTTTTTTTTGCCATTGCGCGGTGAACTATAGATTTTGTATTATACGTACAAATAGTGAGTCGCTTTGTATGACCTCGAATTGCAAATTAGTGTTAAACATCATTTAAATATTCATAAAAAGTTCATGTAAATATCTGGATCCGGATTTTACTGGACTTGGTTTTTCTCTAAGGTGTTTGAGTAGGTAGCAAGTCTGACAGTGATATTAATAATATTTTAAACTTAGGTATTTATAAAGTTTGATTATATATAGAATAGCATGTGGGTAGAAAAGAAGTTTAGATAAGGATAAGCGATGGAAAAGATGTAATATATTTTCCATTGCTTATCCTATTGAGTTTAAATCATATTTATATTGCGATTTTAGGGATGAAGCATTAATAAATAAATAAAATTAATACAGTTCAAGGCTGAATCTTCCATTAACTTGTGGCTTAAAGATATCAGTATCTTATTGACGTCTTCTTACTTTCCGTTCAACATAGGAAAGAATTCCATATAGAGCAGTTGCGACGATACATAAAATAACTATGCTCATAATAACCCAATCCAGTTTGAAAACCTGAGAACCGTATACAATGAGATATCCTAAACCAGCCTTAGCAGCAAGAAATTCACCTATGATAACACCAACTAAAGAAAGGCCGATATTGACCTTCATACAGCTAATAATAGAAGGTAGGTTACCTGGAAGTACTACTTTAAATAAAACATCTTTTTTAGTACCACCCAGTGTATAGATGAGTTTGTATTTATCTTGCTCCGTGGAGTTGAAATTGGTATATAGTGTTATAATTGTTCCGAAGACTGCGACAGTGGAAGTGGAGATAATACAATGTTATTTAAAAAAGATTTCGATGTTTTTGTTGCTATCTATTGTAACATAATTAGTGAAAAATACTAGACTTAAAGTTAATATTCAAGGGGATATATTAATGTAAATAAAAAATTATCGATAGAATATTTGGATTCTATTCTGACTATCTACAGTAATACAATCAAGTATTCCAAGCCAAAAGATTTTTCTCTCCTCTATTGATAGAGAGTAATATAGTTCTTTGAGGTTATATTGAAGAGGCATTTGCTCTACTTTGATTTTATTTGGTTTGATGGAAGACAATTTAATATGCTTTTGTAAAGCGTCATATTCTTTTCGATAGCTTTCTTTGTCTATCAAATCGTCCAGATAAAGGTCTTTTAATTTTTCTAACTTTTTACTTAACTTTTCTATATTAAGGATAGGAGTCTTTTCTTGTTTTTCGCTTCTGTTGATTTGGATTATATAATTACCCAACCCTGCACAGATATTTTGAAGTAAGTATTCTTCTAAGTTATCTTCTCTTAATCTTTTTTTATGAATACAGCATCCAAGAATTGCTTCTTTACATCGGTAGTAATGATATTCTTTAACGCCTGCTTTTTGATGTTGTTTCGTAAAGCAGCAGGTCATGGAATGATTACAGTCTTTGCACAGGATAAGCGAGGAAAAGAGATAGACTCTACCTGCTTTTCTTTGATTTTTATATTCCTTAACTTCACGATAATTCTTGATACGATAAAAAAGATCAGATGTAATGAGCGCTTCGCAAAAGTTTTTGTATCCGCGAAACTCCCCAATGTATGTCTTATTTTCAAGCATTCTTCGAATAGAATAATCATAGATTTTATAATCGTATCGTTCTTTAGCCATCCGTACACAACCCATGATTGAGTGGTGCAGGTCGTAATGTTCAAAGATATCGATTGCTATTCGTTTTGTATCATCATCCAACAATAATTTAGAATCTTTAATTTTGTATCCGAGAGGTGCCTTCCAACCAGGTACTTCCCCTTTTGCTCTTTTATTTTCAAATACTATCTTAATACGCTCACTAGTTCTATCTGCTTCATCTTGAGCTATAGATAACATGATATTTATATGAAGACGGCCATTAGCGGTAGATGTATCATAGTCTTCAAAGATTGTTTTCCAGTTTACTTTATGTAAATCTAAAATTTCTTGTACTTTGTAATAATCTGCAATATTTCGAAACCATCGATCTAACTTCGTAAAGATGATAATATCAATTTTATTATTACTGATATCCTCTAGGAGGCGTAAGAGTTCTTTTCTATGTTGAAGTTTTTTACGGGCGGTCAAACCTGCATCAATGTAGTAATCAGTAATCAATAGATTGTTACGGACTGCGTACTCGGTAAGAGCAGCACTTTGAGCTTCTATGGACAGCCCGTTAATTTTTTGTTCTTCTGTAGATACTCTGATATAGATAGCACACCTTAACATAAGACATCATCCCTTCTAAATATCTTATGCAGAAAGTAGCTCATCTAATGATAAGAAGGAAAAGTATAAAAGGTCTTAAATATTGTCAATATCCTTATATTTTAGCATATTCTTAACTAAGTAAATAATAGGTGAGTTTATGAATCAGGAAGTAGATTTAGAAAAACTATGTAAAACCATTAAGAGAGTGTTAAGTGAAAGGGATAATTTTGATTCTTATATTGATGTTAAGATAATTGAGCAAGAAAATATAGATAAGTTATCGCTTGAAGAATAAGAGGGAAACCTTATTAATTATAAAAGATAATATTATAAAAAAAAGACAGAAATAAAAGTATTTTGATAAAATTTTTTATAATGCAAGGTAGAAATTAGAAAAAGAGGTAAAAAGCTACTATAACTATAGCTTTTTATCTCTTATAGGAAAAGTTAGCGGGTACTCTTATTCCTGCTGCATAATTATATTAGATATCTCCGTACAACTTTTGGCTTCGCAACAAGTCTAAAGCATATTCCTGATCATTGTAGTTTAATCTATTTTTCTTTAGATTTGCTATAAAACAGCTTGGACATACCTTAGACCCATTATAAGCTAGAGGGAAAAAGCAACACTCACAATCAGAGATTGACCAAACAAGCTGATTGGTTTCTGCATTAAAGAAATGTTGGTATATTAGTGTATCGATATCCAGAAAATGAAGTTTGGCTTTTCGCAACCAATATTTATAATCTGAGAAGGCATAGCCAGCAGCCTCTTCGGACAAATCAAATCGCTTAATTATGTCCACATGATTTTTACATTCGGAATAATGTATGACCACTCTAGGAGCTAGTAAATTTGTTGCAAAGAAATTTGCTTCACGCTCTTCTGCTTCGGAGCGATTTTCCCTGTGGTTGAGAATAATATGTCCAAGCTCATGTATTAGGGAAAAGCGGATTCTCTTATCTAGCAAATTATCATTATAGTAAATCTCATTTTTTAAGGTAAAAGCCTCTTCACTTACTAAAAGACAATGTTCTTGTTTTTTTCTGCTAAGTGAAGAGTAGCTTTTACAAGGAATCCCGCATTTACTTATCAAATCCAGACAGTCAACGGGAAATGAGGAAATATTGCAGGTTTGGTAAACCTCCAATACTTTTTCTAAAATTTTTTGTTTGTTCAAATACTCACCTTCTAATTATTCTTCGGATAAGAGGGTTCTAATGATGTCCTGTTTCTGTTCTAAAGTTAACCTTTTTCCATTGCGTGCGATTAAAGATTGAATATCTTCATAAGTAGGTTCATATGATTGCTCACTATTACCTTCTGCCATAGCTTCCATTTGCTCAACTGTGATTCCTAAGTTTTTACACACTGTAATTACAGTATTTACACTAGCCTTACCGACACCATTTTTAAGCATTGTATAAAGTGTGGTATATGGTATGCCACATTTTTCAGCAAAAGATTTTAAACTATAACCTTTTTCTTTTATTAACTGTTCTAATATCTTAGCTTTATCCATAGGGACACCTCTTTCTAATAACTTGATTATATACGAAATAGCGAATTTTGTAAACATATAATTCGGAATAATTTTAAAAATAATACGAAATACCGAATTTTATATCTTGACATAGTTCGGAAAAACAAATATAATAAATCTACAAATACGGAATAACGAATTAATAAATCAAATAATGTAAGAGTTTTTTAATGAGACAGAATAAGGAGAAGTGATACTATGAGTATAGCGGTTGCAGAGGATATTGCAAAGAGAGCGGCGAAAGAAGCATTAATGGAATATGTAAGAGAGAGTAAAGAGGCAGCAAAAAAGGAAGTTAGAAAAAAGACTCGAAAATTAATGGCAAACTACAACAGTATTAAAGCCCATGTGGAGGAGGGGGTATCTGAGGCGTTGGAGATGGAAATTGACTTTGTTCGTGAAGACCTTGATGAGGATGACCTTTATATTATGAGTATTCGCAGAAGTAGAATTCGTAGTATGATTATGATGTCACATATCGATAAATGCCTTGATTTATTGAAGGTGGAGCAGAAGCGAAGGGGTACTCCAGAGAAGTATGAAATATTCCTTGGTCATTATATCAAGGAGAGAACTTACGAAGAGTTGGCGGAAAGTTTTCATTGTTCCGAGCGTACAGCTATGAGATGTGTCTCTGAGTTGGATGATATGATTTCTGTTTATCTTTTCGGGATGGAAGGTATCACATATGACTGACAAAAGGCTGTCATAATGTTGTCATTTACATGACATTTGGATCGTGTTAAACTTGTATTATGAAAAGTTGTATAGTTTTAAAAGAAATAATGAATGGTTAAGTAATTACTAATAAAATATAATTCTCAAAGTATCCCGATATGGAAGAATCCAATAGCGGGATACTTTTTATTCATGGCAAGGAAAGTTCGCAAAGTAAGCTTTATCTTGTTTATAATTATGAAATCGCGATATTACAATCGGCTGACAAAAGGCTGTCATAATGTTGTCATTTACATGACATTTAGGTCGTGTTAAACTTATATTATGAAAAATTGTACAGTTTTACAACTTAAGATTTTATCTTATGAAAAGAGAGAGGAAAGAATGATATGGTATTCTTTCCTCTCTCTTATTTGTTCATATAAGTAAAATTATGAAGAAATAAAAAAGCAGAGATACTCGATATTTTATCAAGGTCTCTGCTTTTTTGTTGAAATATAGAGCTTTGAAAGGAGGTGATGATATGAGAGTATACGAAGCGACGGTTGATAAGCGACCCTGGGAGTGTTGTGCATGTCCTATTGATGGTAAGGTACGAGCCAGATGGCCATGTGGCTCTATTGTTAGGGTTAATTATAATGGAAGTTCTAAGTTTATTAGAATCCCTGATGAAAAGTGTTCACTTAGGCTAGAGAAACAATAGGGCAAAGTTTGGAGGTAGGTATGATTCGTAACATAATAGATGGTGTTACTAATGAGCTACTTAAAATTTTCACAGACGCAAGGATATATATAGGTAGTGAAAAACAAGACAAAATACTTCCTTGTTATGTAGTAAAGCCTTCTTCTATTCAATATGGATTTGGTAGAGAGGGAAAGCGAACTAAAACATATACTATTCAAGTTTTCTATTTTCCAGAGGGAGATGTCACTACTGAGGCTGTCCAAATAGAAGACATACTAGGTGATGTGTTAGAAGAAATTACTGTAAATGATATTGTAATAAGAAACTCAGGAATAAAATCTGAATTAGTAGAAGGTTTTATCAACTGCACTGCTAATTATGTGGTTTATTATTCAAAAGCTGACGCAGAAAAGCAGGTTATGAGCAACTTATTACAGAATGAGAGGATGGGATAAGTTTGAAGAAAAAAGGAATACGCTGTGCAAACCCAGTATTTTATTCGAAATCCTCCCTACTTGCGGCGAAAAGATATAAAGAAAACCGCGATTTAGTTGAAGGTTTATTGCAAGAAGATAGGGAATATGAGATTTCAGAAGTGGATTTGATGATTGAAAATTATTTGAAAGGGAAGGTAAAGTAAGATGCTAGGTGGAGGAACTTTTACAAGTCAAAATAAGAAAATTCCAGGAACATATATTAATTTTGTTAGCGCTGCGAAAGCAGAAGGAGTATTATCGGAAAGAGGTATCGTAGCATATGCGGTAAGCCATGATTGGGGTAATGACACAGAAGTTTTTCAGATTAGTAAAGAGGAATTCCAGAGAGACTCTCTAAGTTTATTGGGTTATGAATACACAGCAGAAGCACTTAAACCCTTCCGTGAATTATTTCGACATGCAACGAGAGCTTTGTTATATCGATTAAATCCAGGGACAAAGGCTGCGAACGACTATGCTACCGCGAAATATTCTGGTACCAGAGGGAATAGTCTTAAGGTTGTGATTCGTACTAATCCAGACGAAGAAGAAAAATGGGATGTAAGTCTATATCTAGGAACAACATTGGTTGATGAACAACGAGCTATTGCAAATGCACAGGATCTTGCTGAGAATGATTATGTAATTTATAAGAAGGACGCTACCCTAACACTAACTGCAGGAACTCTTTTAACGGGCGGTACTAACGGTGAAGTAACTGGTGAAAAACACCAGAGGTTCTTAAGTGCGATTGAAGGATATCATTATCATATCTTGGCTTGTGATTCTATGGATGAATCAACGAAGGAATATTATATAGCATTTACACGAAGATTACGTGAAGAGCTGGGTATTAAATTCCAGACAGTATTATTCGGAAAAGCTGCGGATTATGAAGGTATCATTAATGTAAAGAATAATGTAGCCCTAATTCCATGGGTTGCTGGAGCACAAGCTGGTTGTGGTATTAACAAATCAATCAGTAACATGACGTATGATGGGGAATTAATCATTACAGATACTTATTCTCAGGCAAAATTAGAGGACTCCATAGAAGCAGGTGAATTTGTCTTTCATAAAGTAGGACAAGAATACCGTGTATTGGTAGATATCAATTCTAAAACCAGTGAAAAACAAGAAAAAGGCAAAGATTTTAAGAAAAATCAGACGATTCGTGTACTTGATCAGATTGGAAATGACATTGCATCTATTTTTAATAGCAAATACAATGGAAAAATTGCGAATGATGTTTCTGGAAGAGTATCCTTCTGGTCAGATCTGGTGACTTATTTTAAGCAGTTAGTTAACATTCGAGCAATTGAAGATTTTAATAGCCAGGATGTTGAAGTATTAGCTGGAACAGATAAGACGGATGTTATTGCAAATAGTGTAATAACTCCGGTTAGCAGTATGGAAAAACTTTATATGACAGTGATTGTACAGTAGGAGGGTATGAATATGAATCAAATTACAATGAATGCGAAAGATACAATTTCATCATCACTAGCAGAATGTTTTATTACCATTGGAGAAGAAAGATTTAATGCTTTTCATTTTACTCAGTTCGAGGCAAGTTTAAAAAAGTTAAAAAAGAAGGTTCCAATCTTAGGAAGTACAGGGAAAGGAAATAAGACAACGGGCTGGGAAGGTACTTTTAAAGCGACAATGCACTATAATTCCTCAATTTTTCGTCGCATACTGATGGCATATAAAAATACTGCTGAGGATGTGTATTTTGAAATTCAGGTTACGAATGAAGATCCAAATTCAAGTGCTGGCAGACAAACTATTGTATTTAAGAACTGTAATATGGATGATGGTATCTTAGCAAAATTCGATGCTTCAAGTGATGATACACTAACCGAAGAGGTGAATGGAACCTTTGACGACTTTGAGATGCCAGAAGAATTTAAGGTGTTAAAGGGTATGACTTTATAGGCGTAGTGTCATGCTGTACAGTGTAGGATGTTTTTGTAAAACCATATCATGTTAAATAGGCGTTAAGTAACGTACTATTTTTATATAAATATGCGAAGCAGAGCTAATTTAGATTCTGGAGACGAAAGAGAATCTATCTTAGCTCTGTTTTTATAGAACAGGTTTAATAACTTCCTATTACACGTGATATGAGAGGAAAATATAATGTAAACCAACTAATATCAAAACAAGAGTATGGTGATACAACGAAAAAAGTGTTCATGAATGAAAGGAGATTACTATGAGTTTACAACTATTTATGAAAAAAAATAAAAAGGTGAAAGAGAATGTATTTTATGCACCTACAAAGTCTTTGCTGGATGAAAATGGTCTTCCCTTAAATTGGGAGTTTAGACACGTATCCACAAAAGAGGATGAAGATATTAGAGAATCCTGCACTATGGATGTACCAATCACAGGAAAGCCAGGGGCTTATCGTAAGAAAATCGATACCAACGCTTATATTGCTAAGTTAGTTGCTGCCTCATGTGTAGTTCCAAACTTAAATAATGCAGAGCTTCAAGATAGTTATGGTGTTAAGAAACCAGAAGATTTGTTAAAAGAACTGGTGGATGATCCAGGAGAGTATCAAGATCTTTTTGTATTTATTCAAAAGTACAATGGTTTTGATACATCTATGGAGGAAGAAGTTGACGAAGCAAAAAACTAATCAATGGAGAGGATAGTGAGGCTTCTTATGCTCACTATTGTCTCCATAAGTTTCATATGCTTCCATCTGTATATTTGAGTTTAGATCGGCAGGAAAAGGCGTTTATCATTGCGTCGATACAGATAAAAATTGATCACGAGAAAAAAGAATATCAAAAAATGGCAAGAAGCTAGGAGGTAGGCGATGGCAGATATATCTGCATTTTTAAGTTTAAGTCAGAAAATTTCCAATACGATCGTAAACCAAATTACAAACGTGTACTCCAAATCAATTAGTGCTTCTGTTACTCATACCGTAAATAAAATTATAGAAAACTCCGTCGTCAACGTTGATAGAACAGTGAATAATATAGAAAAGATGGATCGATCCATCAATATCAATATTGGTAGATTCAGAAAGTTTAAGGAAGAGACGAAAGAGCCTATTAGAACGGAAAGCTATGATGAAATTATTACAAAGATAGGTAAGGTAGAAGAAGCAATTAATAAGATGGGGGAATCCCTTCAAAAAACAGAAACAAAAAGTCAGGAGTTTGGGGCTAAAACAAAAAAGAGTTTAGGAACTGTATTAAGTTCAGTAAGGGACAATGTTGGAAACAGTTTTACTGCGGTAGGAAAGGGAATTAGTTCAGTTGGAAGTATCATAGGTAAGGTGACATCTTTTGGTTCCAAACTAGGGAATGCGGTGGAAAATAGTAAGATATTAAAGTCCGCAGATGCATTATCTCAAACCAGAAGAAAATTAACTGGGATGACAGGTAATCAAGCAGAAGCCGATCAACTACAACAAAGTATATTCCAATCAGCACAAAAATCTGGAACTTCTTATGAATCAACAGCTGACATGGTTCTTGGGCTTAATTCAAAGGCAAGTGGTTCCTTTGCAAATCAGCAGCAGATGGTTGCTTTTACCGAACTTGTGAATAAAAGTAGTGTGATAGGTGGAGCAAGTGCAGAAGGTTCAAAAGGGGTACAAACAGCCGTCACAGAAGCTATGGCTTCAGGAACACTTAGTGGTGAGGGATTTAATAATGTATTACAGAATGCTTATCCAATTATAGAAAATATTGCTTCCTATCTTAACAAACCAATAGAAGCAGTTCAAAAAATGGGGGCTCAAGGTCAAATCAGCGGTGAGGTCTTAAGGAATGCTATGTATGCTTCTGCACAGCAAACGAATGAAGAATTTAGTAAGACGCCTATGACATTTGAACAACTGATAACCACAGTAAAAGATAAAGCACTGATGGCATTTCAACCTGCATTACAAAAGATAAGTGAATTAACACAAAATCAAGATTTTATGAACATGATACAAAATATTATGAGTGGACTAACCTTTGTCGGAGAGTTGGCTGTTAGTATTATTGGTGTATTAATTGATGCCGCAGGTAAAATCGTTGATAATTGGTCTATGATAGCTCCTATGATAATCTTAATCGCAGTTGCATTTGGAATATGGAAGCTGTCAGTATTATTAAGCTCAGAAAGTGTAAAGAATTTAACATCTACCTTGTATAAATGTCCACTTATTTGGATCATCGGAATAATTATGGCTATTATAGCAGTCATTAAGGTTGTAGTAGATCATATAAATAAGGTTGGGGAAAAGACCTATACCGTTACAGGTGTGATTTGTGGAATATTAGGTGTTATGGGAGCCTTCGTTTGGAATCTTTTCCTGGGATTAGGTGATTATATCCTAAGTTTTATAAGTTCTTTTATCAATCGTTTTATACTAGTAGCGAACTTTTTTGCGAATGTATTTAAGAATCCAATATCCTCGATTATCTACTTATTCCAAGGAATGGCCGATGGAGTTTTGGGTATTTTAGAAGGTATCGCCAATGCGATAGACTATGTCTTTGGAGGAAATTTAGGTGGAACAGTTGCAGGATGGAGAAGTGGATTAAAAGATATGGCAGATGCAGCAGTCCAGAAATTAGCACCAGAAGAGAACTACGAAGAAAAGTTTAAGTACCTTGACTTATCAATGGAAGGTTTTGGGTTTCAGAAAGCAGACTATAAAGAGTGGTGGGAAAAAGGAAACGTATTTGGTGATAAGATCAATGATCTCTTTATAGGCAGTACGGACGATGGTGGTGAGGATTTTAAAGACTGGGAAGGGATCCTCGAAAACACAGATAAAATCGCTCACAACACGGAAATTCAACCAGATGATTTAACTTATCTGCTTGAACTTGCAGAGCGTGATGCAATCAATCGATTTACTACAGCTGAAGTTAAAATTGATATGGGTGGTGTTTATAATACAGTGTCAAGTAAACAGAATCTGGATGGAATCGTAGAGTATCTGACAGATAAGTTACGAGAAGAGCTTAATAATACTGCAAGGGCATGTAACGCATAAGGAGGATGTTATGTATAAAGTATTTTTAAGTGATATGCTTTTGCCTGTCACACCATCAAAGATAGTAACGAAGATAAAGAATCAAAATAAAAGTATTCAATTATTGAATGAAGAAGAAGTAAATTTGATAAAACCAGCCGGTCTCTCAGAATTTAGCTTTTCCTTTCTTTTACCTAATGTAAGATATCCTTTTGCAATGTATGACTCTGAATTTCATATGGCTAATTGGTATACAGAAAAGTTAAAAATACTCAAAAACGGTAAGTTTGCCTTCCCTTTTATCGTATCGAGAATGTCAAGTAAGGGTGAGTGGATGTTTCATACCGATACCATTGTAACATTAGAAGATTATAGTATTACAGAAGATTGTGATAATGGAGTAGATTTGATTGTAGATGTTACCTTAAAAAATTATCAGCCGTATGGTGTTGTCATTGTTCCTTTGAAAAATAAAGGAGAGGCAGTAAAGAAGAATGTACGTATGAAGAGTAAAACGATACCTACAACATATACAGTTAAGCCTGGTGATACGCTATGGAAAATAGCAAAGGAGTTATTAGGTGACGGATCAAAATGTTATAATCTTGCTAAGCTAAATAAAATAAGTAATCCGAATCTTATTCGAGTAGGGCAAGTATTAATGATAAAAGAGGTGAGTGCTTCCAATCAAAATAGTACTCAAAATGTAGCGTTGGGAAATAAGAATACAAGTTATAGCTCCGCGTCATATAATGATGTAACTTTATTAACTCGCCTGGTAGGATTTACAAAGGAATCGATTTCTTTAAGAAAAGCGAAGGATGTCATAAAAACAACCTCGAAAAAGAAACTTTCTATACCTAAGGTCTGTGTTAGATAAATGGAGGTGATGTTATGCTTAGCTTAGCGATCGCAAATGGGGATTATCTATATTATCCATCGGTGCAGGGCGGAGTGACATGGGATACAGAACGAAAATCTTCACCGGGAACGCTTAAATTTAATATTGTGAGAAGTCCTCTGATTAAAGTCGAAGAGGGAAATGCTGTTTTGTTTCGAGAAGATGATAAAGATATCTTTTTTGGTTTTATCTTTAGCAGATCTGAAACCAAGGATGATTTAATTCAGTTAACTGCTTATGATCAATTAAGGTATTTAAAAAACAAAGATAGCTATGTTTATACAAATTGGACAACAGGAGAATTAATAAAGAAAATAGCTAGGGATTTTTGCATGAACGTAGGTGATATAGCCAATACAGGAGTTAAATTGTCCCGGACAGAAAGTGACACAGAGCTATTTGAAATGATCAATAATTCTCTTGCTGAGACAACACTAAAAACAGGAGAGCTTTTTGTTTTGTATGATGATTTTGGTAAGTTGTGTTTAAAGAATAAAAACCTGATGCTTCTTGATGTATTAATTGATGTTCATACAGCTGGGGACTATTCTTTTACTACTAGCATAGATGATAATACGTATAATTCGATTAAATTAACGTGTGAAGATCAAGAGTCAGGGAGACGTAACATCTATTTAAAAGATGATAATGAGAATATAAAGAAGTGGGGTGTGTTACAGTTTACAGAGAATGTGAATAACCAGAATACGATGAAGGAACGAGCAGAAGGACTGTTAAAGCTTTATAATACCCCAAAAAGAACGCTACAGGTGAAAAATTGTTTTGGAGATAGCAGAGTGCGAGCGGGAACTAGCGTGGTAGTTCCCCTATTGGATGAGAAGGGTGTGATAATCCCAAGGTTTTTGATGGTTGAGAGTGCAAAACATACGTATGCTAATGATGAACATTTTATGGATTTAAGTTTAAGGGGAGGTAATATGAATGGGTGATTTAATTCAAATCATTAAGCAAGCTGCGTATGAAGCAATTGAAGCCTCGAAACCAGTGTGCTTTTTGTATGGTATTGTCACAGAAACGAAACCTTTCACTATTCAAATTGATCAGAAGTTAATTTTAACTTCTGATTTTTTGCTCTTACCAGAATATCTTACGAATCGCGAAGTCATATTAAAAAGCTCGAATGGTTTAAAGTCAACATTTCTTTTAGAGAATGGGCTTAAAAAGGGGGAACATGTAATTTTGTTACAGCAAAAAGGAGGACAACGATTTCTTGTACTCGATAGGATGGTGATGTCATGATTCCAGAAATTGATATGTCGATTCAAAATGTGAAATTATCTAGCCAACCAACGAAAACATATGCAATTGTGGGAGATAAAATTGTTGGAATGATCGATGATGTGGAAGCGCTAAGACAAGCAATCTATCTAATTCTTAGTGTAGAACGTTATGAATATCTCATTTATAGTTGGAGTTATGGAGTTGAATTAAAAGAGCTGGTTGGTAAAGATATTGCATTTGCCTATCCTGAAATTAAGAGGCGCGTTATAGAAGGTTTGGTCCAAGATGACAGGATTCTGGACATAGATAATTTCACCTTTGAGAAGGATGAAGAAGGTGTTTTAGTTAATTTCACAGTCCATACCATATATGGAGATATGTTAGAAGAAATGGGGGTGATGATTTAATGTATGAAGAAATGACCTATGAAACTATTTTAAGTAACGCTTTAACAAAAGTACCAGCAGATATAGACAAAAGAGAAGGATCCATGATTTATACAGCGTTAGCTCCTGCCTGTGCAGAATTAGCACAACTGTATCTAGAACTCGATCTAATCTTAAATGAAACCTTTGCTGATACTGCATCAAGAGAATATTTGGTACGTAGAGCCTTAGAGAGGGGAATAAAACCGAAGGAAGCGACTTATGCAGTTGCTAGGGGTGAATTTAATATAGAAATTCCAATCGGGTCAAGGTATAGCCTGGATAAATTTACTTATATTACGAAGAGAAAACTAGCAGATGGCGGATACGAACTGGAATGTGAGGTTCTGGGAAGTGTGCCAAATGGGTCAATTGGTAAGCTGATTCCAATTGAATATACTGAGGGATTAGAAACAGCTATGCTAACAGAAATTCTAATACCAGGTGAAGATGAGGAAGACACAGAAGTGTTTCGAAAGAGATATCTTGATAGTTTTGATGCACAGGCTTTTGGAGGTAATCGAACTGACTATAAGGAAAAGGTATTAAAGCTGGATGGAGTAGGCGCAGTTAAAGTTTATCGGGCTACGAATGTATCTGGAGAAGAATGCGGTGGAAATGTCAAGTTAGTGATACTCAACTCAGAATATTCAAAACCTAGCACAGCTTTAGTGGATAGTGTTCAGTCAGCCATCGATCCGACAGCAAATGGCGGAGATGGTTTAGGATTTGCCCCCCTGTGGCATCTTGTGAATGTTGCTGGAGCGGATGAGACAGTTATCAATATTACAACGACAATCACTTACCAGAGCGGATATACTTACGATGATGTTAAAAGTTATATCATTTCTGTGGTTGATAGTTATTTTAAGGAATTGGCAAGAGGCTGGCAGGAGGAAGGAAACTCTGGATTGATTGTAAGAATCAGTAAAATTGATGTGGCGTTATTAGGTATACCAGGAATAATCGATGTGACTGATACTGCAATAAATGGGAGTTCCCTTAACATTGAGCTTGATAAAAATGCTATACCAGTTAGGGGTGAAATTAATGGCAGCTAATCTTATTAGTTATATACCAGGAGTTTTACAAAACATCCGTGAATATAAAGTAATATGTATTGCAGAAAATCCAGAAATAGATGCATTAGACACTGCTATTGATAAGGCTTTAAGTAATCAATTCATTGGTTTATTAGATTCGCATGGGTGTACCAGATGGGAAAAAATTCTCGGCATAAAGCCACTTGATACTGATACCTTGCAGGAACGAAATTTTAGGATTCTGGCCAGAGTAAATGAACAGTTGCCATATACGCATCGTAGCTTAGAAAAAAGGCTTGTCGACCTGTGTGGTAAAGACGGGTATTCTATTGTTATGGATAAGGAGAACTTTGTCTTAAAGATAAGAATAGCTTTATCGGCCAAGAAGAATTTTACTGCTGTTGCAGAACTTTTAGATAGGATTACTCCTTGTAATCTTATTTTAAATATCAGTCTTTTATACAATACATGGGATATGGTTAGTGGAATGACATGGGAAGAGGCTGGAAAACGTACATGGAATCAATTAAGAGAGGAGGTAATATAGTGGCACAATATACAGAAAATTATAACCTTGAATTACAGCAGGGTGAGGATTTTATTGATGTTAATGGTCTTAGTAGAAACTTTAACGCTATTGATGGGGAGTTGAAAAATTTAGAGGATGATAAGGCTCATAAAGATCACAAGCATAAGACCAGTGATATAACAGACTTTCCAACAGCACTTCCAGCGGACGGTGGTAATGCTGGTACAGTAGGTGGTAAATCAGAGGCACAGTTAATAAAGTATAGTGATATATATGACTATACTGAAGGAAGAATTATATCGGACGTATTGTCCATAGACCCAAACAATTTTAGTGATTCTATGCGTGTAGCATATGGAGTGGTTCCTGGGACTGTCAACTCACCACCTGGAGTAGGATATGGTGTTAGATTACCTTGTATTGCTTATGATAGAAACGGTGTGCTTGTAACAGTAGTACAGCTTGATCCAGTAGAGAACCAAGGTAAAGTGTGGACTAATTTGTATCGAAAACACTTGAATCAGTGGACAGGGTGGAGAGCAGGAAATGACAGCGGTAATGCAAGTACTTTAGGCGGATTAGATAATAACAAGTTTGTTCAATGGAAAGGAACTGTAAGTACAGCCGTATTAAATGACTCCGCATACCCATTGAACTATGAGGGTGATGTAAATGAAGAAACTGCTGTATCTATTGGTCTACCACATGCATGGTGGCATATAGAATATAAGAGGCACACAAATACAGCAGGTGGTTTCGGCGTCCAAGTATTCCATCCACTTAATAATTCTAGCTTGTCTCCGTTATACCGTACATCTATGGGGAAAACATATGACCCATTCAAGAAATATTGTGATGGCGGTAATGCAAACACGGTAAACGGGATTCATTTAGTAGTCCTAACGCAAGCTGCTTACGATGCATTAGGAACTAAAGACGCAAACACAATTTATTTTACGACATAGGAGGGTACCATGGCAGGATATTCTGGGGCAACAAAATTAAAGAACATAATGCATAGAAGTACTCCTATAAAAGCAGCGTTCAAAGGTGCGATAAAACTATGGAGTAGTGCGTCACCTACAGTTATTATGTACACTGTGGTTGACAATTCAACACAAATGAGAAGTGTGGTAATTAAGATGACAGAAGATCATGTTAACTTTATCACATTAGCTTCGATAGAGAATTCAATAAAAGAATCTGATCGACAAGGAAGTTATGCATTCACAAGCTATGCGAAGCCAATGTCAGGCTTATACTATGTAGCACTTAGAGAATACCCTGCATCTGGATTCGCATGGAACATTTACAAAATAGACACTTCTACAAAGACAGTGACATTTGTAAAAAGATACAATGCGATTAGGTATTTACGATGGATGTATGTCGATGCAAAAAATGCATCAAGTCCTATAATCACCATCGGTGACGGAGAGAGCAACGGCGCTTCCACGACCACTTGGTTTGTCAATCTAATGACAAATGCATCTACCGCTATCGGTGAGTTTGTGCAGCAAGTCGAAGACGCACCAGATAAATTTGTGTTCTTGGCAGGTGGTAAAACTGGATGGCTTAGTAAGTCAAACTACACTACATCGACAATTGGTACTGTAAATAGAATAAATGCCTACAGTTGTCTAGGGTATATCAATGGAAGAGTGTATTACATTCAGTTTGGTAAATTGTACTACGGCTCTGCTGACAGTGTAGACGCACTGTACACTGCGGTGTCAATAACCAATAACACAAATCTTCACGCCAATTATACAGTCACCAACGGAACAGTTAGTTTATGTTTATGTATTTCATACATTGGTGGAGATACTAACACTGGATATTCCATTCTTAGAACTACAGATGGAATTAATTTTACGCAAGTTTATGTAGACCAGTCTTCTAGTAGTCCACGCCACATCGAATGGGACGGCACTGTGTTTAAGATGGCACTGTATAAAGGTTACATGTATTCTGAGGATGGTATTACATGGACTATAGTAAACCTTACGAATATCGTATACGACTTTGGACTAAGTAGTTCGGTTATATAAGAGCAAGGAGGACAGGAATGAAATTATTATTAGACAGTAGGAAATTAATTTTAGCAATGGATGACGTCATTGACTTTGTAACCCATGAAAGTTATGAGAAGTGGAAAGTTGGTATGTTTTCATATTACATGGACAATAACTATACGTTAGAAGAAGTAGATGAAGTTCCTATTGATATAGTTGCTAACAAATACTTTTTTATTGATGGTGAATTTGTAGTTAATCCAAATTGGAGGAACACACCAGAAGATATTTCCAAAATACAAGAGGATAACGCTAAATTAAAGTCAGAACTAAGTTTACTACAAGAAGTCGTAAATGAGATGCTCTTGGGTGTATAGATTATTAAGAAAGAAAGGAGAAACCCGTATGAAGAAATACAGCGCAACAGTACGTTACCTTGTAAATCAGATTTTGATTAATAATCTTAATTATTTACAAGTAACAACATCGAGAAATGATTTTAAGCCTGATATTGATAGCTACATCAATCAGGAAGGTATCGAGATTGACAAGACAATCTAAGAAGGGTAAGAATAATCATTTGCATACATAGGGCGCTTAGGCGCTCTTTTTTGTGTGCAGAAAGAGGAGAGATGGCGAAATATTTTAATAAATTAAGCATCGTGATAGCTGCTATTGGTGGTTGGCTTGCCGGAATAATGGGAGGATGGGACATGCTACTAAAGACTATTGTAGCCCTTGTTGTGTTAGATTACATTACTGGATTCATTAAGGGAATTTACACAAAGTCATTATCAAGCGAGGTTGGTTTCAAGGGTCTGCTTAAGAAAATCATGATATTCATCGTCATTGCAGCAGCATATCAGATTCAATTATTACTTGGTGAGTCGATTAAGTTACGTGAGATAGTAATTATGTTCTTTATTTGCAATGAGGGACTGAGCTTGGTGGAAAATGCTGCAGTACTAATTCCTATGCCGGCAAGGTTTAAAGATGCGTTATTACAATTGAGAGATAAGACAAGTGGAGAGGATGGTGGAAGTAATGAAAAAGACTAATCAAGGTCTAGTGGAGTATGCAAAAAAGCAAGTTGGCATTCCTTACGTCATGGGCACAAACTGCAGGATTCTGACAGCTTCAAGGCTCCATTCTCTCATTAACACGAATCCTGCTAAATGGTTTACCAAAGAACGTATCGAGCAATGTAAGAAGTGGGTAGGAAAGGTAACTGCAGACTGCCAAGGTCTGATTGAGGGATACCTTAACGATACTGATAAGGATGGGGTAGTAGAATCTGAAGAAGGAACTTATGATACTACTGCAGACAATGCTTATAACAAGGCGACTGCTAAGGGTGCTATCTCGACAATGGATAAGTCTATTATAGGGCAGTGTGTTCGTTATCCTGGACACGTTGGTGTCTATATCGGAAATGGTAAAGTAATAGAAGCCCGAGGGTTTAACTACGGTGTTTGCATTACAAATCTTAGCGCAAGACCATGGACTCACTGGTACGAGCACCCTGAGATAAAATATAAGAAAGTTAAGAGAGCACTGAAGCTTACATCTCCAAGGATGAAGGGCGATGATGTAAAAGAATTGCAGCGTCTTATCGGAGTTGATGATGATGGTGTGTATGGTCCGGATACGGATAAGAGGGTGAATGAGATACTTGAAGTGTTGGGAAGATAAAAGGGGCTGTGAAAAAAGCACCTAACTAGAAAAGAGGATTTTTAATTCACGTTA
>ERZ791922.152-NODE-152-length-60479-cov-3.389332_pt1 | contig 60479 bp, 40 predicted proteins | sample MGYA00510134_ERZ791922 | MGnify/ENA primary metagenome ERZ791922 (study PRJEB30046, sample SAMN00792101) | human gut metagenome | study: EMG produced TPA metagenomics assembly of the A metagenome-wide association study of gut microbiota in type 2... | reverse complement strand
AGTTGCTACCTGTTAAGTCTTAAAGTAGAACATATCAGAGCATAGCGGTAGTTGTATTAATTTCGAATTACTTTGTAGGAATTCGAAGAATAGCTACACAATACTTTGGCATTTGATAGATAAATTCTTCTGAAGCGATGATGGATGCATCCACTGGAGCAATTAATTTCGGATTAACCACTGTATTCATATCGGTTAAGGATTCTGAGGATAGTGTAGTAACAAAGGCCTTCGTTTCCTTTAATTCCGGTATACGGATGGTGATATCAATTGATTTGTCTGAAGTATTTACTAGCTTTAGAATTATATCTTGGTTTTCATCGATTCCACAAACTTGATAAAATGATTCGTTAGTAAGTTTACTTTGATTTCCTGTTAGAGTGGAAGGAATCACTTGTTTGGCTACATTGGTTGAGAAGAGCTGCTGTACATAGTAGTTCACGGATTTCCACACAACACCACTCTTAAACCAGATAAGATCAGGAGTCCATTGATAAGATATACTATTGCCAAACAGTGGTGCATAGGAAGCTAGCTTCACAATATCACCATTGCGTTCGATACCGGTCATAAATGCTGCTTCCGCTAAGGCAGCTTCAAGGTTATTTGATTTCGCTGCATATTCTCCAAGGAATACTGGGACGCTATTTCGGTCATAAGAATCATAACGCTTGGTATTACTTAAAAACCAAGAAGGTGCCATGTAATAATGTTCATCTACTAAGCCTGCATACTCAGTACCATATAATTTGATTTTCTTCCATGCATAGGTATCGGAAGCAACTGGTCCATTTGCGACAATTAATTGAATGTCTTTGTATAGCTCTGGTTTTTCAAGGGCTGCTTTGTCAAATGCCTTGACGAATTGTTCATATCGTTCGAAATAAATGGTACCCCATTGCTCATTTCCTATTCCGATATAGTTAAGAGGAAATGGCTCTTTATGTCCCATGGCGATACGAATTGCTCCCCATGTAGTAGTCTCATCTCCTTTACAAAACTCCACCAAATCCAGAGCATCTTGTATGTACTGATAAAATTCTTCGCTATCAATCGGTAAGGCATCTGCTGGGGTTCCAACTTTTCTGGCCCCTTGAATAAGACAGGAGAGTCCAGCGTTTACGATAGGTACCGGTTCACTTCCAAGGTCTTCACAAAGAAGGAAATATTCATAGAAACCAAGTCCATAAGTCATATAGTAAGGGTGATTGGAAGAAGAGTTTTGATCTCCCCATAAGTTTTCTGATAGAGGTCTGGTTGCGACATCACCGTATGTAACAGAACCGTTGATCTCAAATGGTATCCCATTTCCAATAGAATTCTTCCAGTTGTAGGAATTTTCTAAAGTTTCCCCTTCCACCACACAACCACCGGGGAAACGAAGAAAAGCAGGGGATAGCTCCTCTAAAGCTAAGCTTAAGTCTTTTCGAAGCCCATTCTTTCTGCCTTTGTAAGTATCTTGTGGAAATAAGGATAACATATCGGCATCCATTTGGCCTTTACCAAAGACAACGTATAGTGAAACCCCAAAAGAAGAGGGAGCGCTTGCTAAAGCGGTTAATGTTACCTCATATTTACGAAATTCTTTTGTAATTTCAGGAATGGAGGCACTTGCATAGAGATTGCCAGATTCATCTATTAAAAGTATCTGTAAGGAAGAAATCCCCTCTTTCGAACGAAAGTATCCACTAAACTCATAATTGGCTCCTTCTTCAATCGTCATACCATCTAAAAAACCAGAGTTTTTGATTGATAACTCAGATTCTGTGGTATTTCTAATACTTAGATAATGGGTATTGTTCTGATTTAAATAAGAGTGGTCTAGGCTACCGTCTGTTACGCGATACTCCAAATCCTGATCCGCACTCCAACCGTGAAGATTTTCTCCTTTTGCCATGGAACCGTATTCGAAAGAACGGTTTTTCACCATTTCTGCATAAAGTCCTCCATCCACTGCATAATTAATATCTTCTAAAAATAATCCATATAATAACTCGCTAATATCATAGCCAGTCATAGAATCAATCGTTAAGAGATAATCAGTTATAAATTCTTTTGACTGTGTCGCTTGCATGGTTACAGTTGGTGTAGGTACTTCGGTAATTAGTGGATTACTTGTATGGTCAGTTTTCTTACAAGCAAATAATAATGGAACCGTGAGAGTAAGGGCAAGGAAACTAAGTAATGTTCTCTTTTTCATGAAGAAACCTCCTATATGTTGCATCTAAACATTCATTAAATTATTGAACATTTTATAATATAATGAAATAAAATGCAATGGATATATTGACTATTATTGTGAAAAAGGTATAATGTGCCTATAAGAAAAGAAGGAAAACTATACAATATGCAGAAGAATGTGTGCGGAAAGGAGTGTGTAAATGCGTGATAATAGAGGATTTTCAGAGAAGTATGAGGAGATAAAGGAAGTAGTGTTCCATCTATTATTTCTACTTGTATGCTTTGCTTATTGCATGTTGTTGTCTTTCGTTGTAACATTTGTCTTCCATGCAGTGTTTTCTATAACATTAAATCAAATATTTATTATTTCACTTATTATTTCAATAGTAGCAACTCTATATCGAATTTATCGTAAGAAAAAAGTAGGAAGGTAACGTGAAAATCTAGACATACGAATTTGTGCTGCCACCTAAATTCGCAAGATAAGACAGAATGGAGATTTAATAATATTATATGTGACATACGTGAGAATGGAGGAGAAGATTTATGAGAAAGAAAAGTCTTATGGTTGTTACATGTTGTGCTGCTTTACTACTAATCACAGCGTGTAGTACCAAAGCACCGGACGATCCTTTAGCGACAACGAAGCCGAACGTGACGGAAGCCGTAACTGATACAGTGACACCGGTGCCAACAAAAGAAGAGAAGAAGGAAGACGAATCCCTGCTTACAAAAGAGGAAGAGGAAAAGCGTAAGGAGGAAGAAGAGAAGCGCATGGAAGAGGAAAAAAGCAAGGAGGAAGAAACGTTGTTTCAATCCATGATAGCAAGCGTGCCATTAAAAGCAGTTACAAGCATACAACATACTTTCACGAATGCTTCTGTGCACGACCCTTCGATTCTAAAGGTTGACGATACCTATTACATATTTGGTTCTCATTTGGCAGTAGCAAAATCAAATGATTTAATGAACTTGGAAATGGTAGACAGTGGAGTTTCAAAGACAAATAAGATAATACCAGATGCAATGAGTGAGATGGAGGAAGCATTTACTTGGGCAAAAACCAATACATTTTGGGCACCCGATGTCATACAATTAGCGGATGGTAGGTTTTATATGTATTACTGTAATTGTGAAGGAAGTTCCCCACTTTCTGCTCTTGGTGTTGCTGTTTCAGATAATATTGAGGGACCGTATAAGGATCTAGGGATCATTCTAAAGTCTGGAATGACTTCAGAACCTAGTGAAAATGGGGATAAATACGACGCCAGGGTATATCCCAATGTCGTAGACCCTTGTGTTTTCTTTGATAAAGAGGGTCGTTTATGGATGATGTATGGTTCTTATTCTGGTGGTATCTATATCCTTGAACTAAATTCTTCGACTGGTTTTCCATTAGAGAGTGGCTATGGTAAAAAGCTATTGGGTGCAAATCATCTTAGAATTGAAGGAGCTTTTGTCGAGTACTCCAAAGAAACAGATTACTACTATATGTTTCTTTCCTATGGCGGTTTATCTTCGGATGGTGGATATAATATTCGTGTGTGCCGCTCGGAAAATCCAGATGGTCCGTATCTTGATTATGCTGGTAATGATATGGTTTTATGTCGAGGCTCCAGTGGAAGTTTCTTTGATGATCGCGCAGCAGAAAAGTATGGTACTAAATTAATGGGAAATTGGAGATTTCAATCCATTGATGGAGAAGAATCGAAAAAAGATATTGGATATGTTTCACCAGGTCATAATTCAACGATTTATGAGGATGAAACCGGAAAGTATTTTCTTATTTTTCATACAAGATTCGAAGGTGGCGGAGAGCGTCATCAAGTTCGAACACATCAGATGTTTTTGAATGAAGATGGATGGTTTGTTGTTGCACCATATCGATATACGGGAGAGACAATTGGAACCTATACGAAAGACGAAGTAGTAGGTGCCTATAAGATCATTAATCACCAACATGATATCTCAAATGAGGTAAGGACATCAGAAAATATCATATTAAAAGATGACCAAACAATTGTTGGCGCTTATCATGGAACATGGGAATTACAGGGTGACAATACTTGTATCTTAACGATTGATGGGGTTTCTTATCTTGGTGTTTTCTTAAAGCAGTGGGATGAAAATAATAAAAAGGATGTTATGACCTTTACGGTATTATCACAAGAGGGAGTTGCCTTATGGGGAAGCGGTTATGAGGCAAAATAAGCTTTAGAAAATTAAAAATTATTTCTCCTCTTGTAGCAATCAAACTAGTTTTTTGTTTGATTGCTACAAGAGGAGAATATCATACTTCATCGAGGATATTTATTCATGACAAGGAAAAGTACGCGAAGCGTGCTTTTTCTTGTTTATGTTATATATTATCGTACCTACGTTTGATTATTACTGAAGAAAAAATGTAGAATCCATGTGTCGCAAGAGTGCATCATTATGATAACTTACTCACATGGATAATAGTTATTAGAATAAATAAAGGATAACTTTTTATTAAGATTCTTTATTCACCTGCTCATTATTTTCCACATAGAAGGTTTTGACGCGGATTGCCTGATTATGATCTCCGAATTCTTCTCCAAAGAGTGTAAATCCACCACAGTTCGCAGTTTCTTTTGGAACTTCAAAACGAAGAGTAATTGTACTTGTATAATCAATAGCGAGATCTTCTATAGTCACTTCTGAAATCTGATTACTACCATCAATATAGGTTCCTTCGGAATTAATGATAAGTGTTTTTAATAACCCATACTGATTTAAAAGCTCTGGCCACCATTGAGGAGTAACGTAACCTTTTCGGTCTCCATAATCACCTGGGCTAACCCACATACCAAGAGGTTTCCCATTGATGGAAAAGTAAATATCGGAAGGATAATCATCGTTGTATTCTGGGTACTCAGAGCAGATTTCAAAAGAAATCTGTAACTCAGTTAAAGTCTGACCCGCTATCAGATGATTTGGGATGTTGTATTCAATAAATCCGCTACCAAACCATAGAATACCTGCGTTAAAGCGGTCCGGAAAGTTAAAGTACCTTGGATCATCCAAAGCACCAATAATATAGTTTCCAGTAGAAATCCCACAAGTTGGAGCAATCTTATAATTGGTATAATAACCAACACGGATATCATCTTGATAAAACTTTCGAACTTCTTTTGCTGGCATAAGGTCAATCATTAACCGGTCATGCATTGGTTGAATGATTTTCATATTACCACGTTTTCCAGCCTTCGTTTTTACCTTGACAAGTCCTGCACTTTCTAATTTGCTAACATGCATTGAAATTGCACTATTGGTTAATTTCAATGCCTCAGCCAAATCATTCATACTTAACTCATCATCTTCATTAATCATTTCCATTATCTTTAGTCTCATTGGTGTACTAAGAGCTTTAAAGACTTCTTCTGCTTCCTCTAAAGATTTAAAGTATAACATAGAGGGTAACCTCCCGTTCTATCTATTTTTTCTTTTTTATTCTAGTACCGAATCCACAAGCAGATTTGGTATGCAATAGGTGTTGATGTAACTGATTTAAAAAAGGGATCAAACTATCATACAAGTAAAAACATACAAGTTAAAATTTTACTTTCGAATTTATTATAGGTTTGAATATACAAAAAGTCAATATATTAGTGTTATGAGTGAAATATATAGTGAAATTGATGAAATAACAAGATAGATACAACTTGACGATTGGTAAAAATGGTAGTATGTTATATATAAGTTAATTAATAATTAAAGTATTTCAGTAAATAATGAAATACAAACAAAAACAAGTATTAATAGGTTAAGTACATAGTGAAACATTTAAATTTTATAAGAGTTTCTTAAGTTTTAATAGGAAATAGGATCAAAGGTACCAGAGTTAATACAAGTTAAGAACAGAAAGGATGGAATTAATCATGAAACTTTATATGAATCCGAATCGAATCGTAGGGCATATTAACCCTGAAATATATGGGCATTTTTCAGAACATTTGGGAAGATGTATCTATGAAGGTTTATTTGTTGGTAAAGACTCACCTATTCCAAATACGAATGGAATGAGAAACGATGTTGTTGAAGCATTAAAAGATATGAAAATACCAGTTCTTCGTTGGCCAGGAGGATGCTTTGCTGATGAGTATCATTGGAGGGATGGAATAGGACCAAAGGAAGATAGAAAGAAATTGATTAATACCCACTGGGGTGGCGTTGTAGAGGATAACAGTTTTGGCAGTGATGAGTTTATGGAGTTGTGCAGACAGCTTGGCTGCAAGACTTATATTAACGGTAATCTTGGCAGTGGAACTGTTCAAGAAATGTCAGAATGGATAGAATATTTAACCTATGATGGAGTTTCTCCAATGGCAGAGCTTCGTGCAAAGAATGGGCATAAAGAACCTTATTCCGTAGATTATTTTGCCGTTGGCAATGAAAACTGGGGTTGTGGTGGCAATATGACTCCAGAATATTACGGAAACTTATATCGCAGATATCAGACCTATGTTCGTAATTATAATCCGGAAAAACCAATTTATAAAATTGCTTGCGGACCAAACGTTGATGATTACGAATGGATGAGAGAGGTGTTACATACAACCCACCGGCATGCTCCAGACTTCTTACATGGTTTTATGGATGGTATCTCTCTTCATTATTATACCATACCGGGTGGATGGGAGAATAAACAAAGTTCTACCGTATTTGATGAAAAAGGATGGTATGAGACATTAAACCGTGCACTCTTTATCGAAACCTTAATTAAGCGACATGGCGAAATCTTACGTCAATATGATGAAAGCGGAAAGATTGGTTTCATTGTAGATGAGTGGGGAACCTGGTTTGCTTGCGAACCTTTAACCAACCCAGGATTTTTATATCAGCAAAATACGATGAGAGATGCTTTGGTTGCTGGTATCAGCTTAAATATATTCAATAAACACTGTAACCTAGTGAAGATGGCAAACATTGCGCAGCTTGTTAACGTATTACAATCGGTTATTTTAACAGAAGGTGAGAAGATGCTTCTTACACCTACCTATCATGTATTCCATATGTACCAAAAACATCAAGATAGTGATTTGATTGATAGTTACTTAGATACAAAGGAAATTGGATTAGAGGAGAAATTTATGGTACCAAATCTTTCGGAATCTGTATCCATTGATAAGGATGGAAAACTACAACTGACATTAAACAACTTATCCTTAGATGAATCTTATCAGGTAGACGGTATGATATCAGAAAAGAAAGCAGTTTCAGTGAACGGAACAATTCTAACAAATGAGATGGATGCCTATAATACTTTTTCACAGCCAGACAAAGTGAAAACACAAAGGTTTGAAGCAGTGAAATTGACAGAGAAAGGAATAACTCTTACCATTCCACCTTGCAGTGTTGTACATCTTGAGATAGAACTAGAACAATAGGAAGCGTATCTATCAATTAGAGGAGGTTAACTATGAATCGCCGGTACAAAGCAATTCTTTTGTTTCTTGGTACAATATGCACGATTTCAATGGTTACACTAAGTGGTTGTAGCAAGGGAAATAAAGACGCTATTCCTACGGAGGCATTTACTTATACATCTGATCGGTATATTAGTGAAATGATTAGTCATAACTATACGAATGTCAGTAAAACGTTTACAGCTTCGGATTATCTTGGGGAAGAAATTGAGATTCCAATTGATAAAACATATCAAGAAAGTGAAAACGAGAAACTTACCTCAGATAACTACAACTATAAAAATCAAGTATTAAATATGAAAATCGGAGACACCGCAACGATAGCAGTGGAAGTTCCAGAAACGGCAACCTATCTGCTTCGATTTGATTATCTTTCCTATGATGAATCGATTCTTCCAATCGTATTATCGATGAAGATAAATGGAGAATATCCATACTATGAATCCAGAAGACTTGTATTTGAAACAACCTGGGTCTCAGACGAAGAAAAGTCATATGACCGTTATGGGAAAGAGATTGTATCAATTCCTAACAAATTGATACAGTGGGAAACAAAGTATTTTATGGATGCTAGTTATCGTCATTCCGAACCCTTAAAACTTGAACTTACAAAGGGAATAAATGAAATATCGCTAGAAGTATCCGAAGGTAGTTTACTTCTTGGTAATTTATACTTAGAACCAAGGAGTGAGTTACCACAGTACATAAAGAGTGAACCTGCAAAGGGAAAAGAACTGATTATTATGCAGGGAGAAGATTTTACCTACCGTAATGATTCGTCAATTCGAGCAGTTGCAGAATTTGATGCAGATGTCTCCCCTTACAACGTAAAAGAAACAATCTTAAATACCATAGACAGTGATTCCTTTAAAGATGCTGGTCAAAAAGTAACCTATGAACTTGAGGTAGAGACCGAAGGCTATTATTATCTGGGGCTTAACTATCGGCAGTCGGATAAATCAGATTTTCCAGTCTTTGTGGATGTAGCAATTGACGGAATAGTTCCGAATACCGCGTTTAAAGCTTATCCGCTTTCCTATGGAAATGGCTTTCAGACAGAAACATTAACGGATCAGGAGAATACGAAACTCAGTGTTTACCTAACAAAAGGAACACATTCCATCGCTTACACGATTAATATTGATAATATTCGTCATGTTCTTGAGTCTGTGGATTGTATTATGAGTGAAATCAATGATCTGTCATTAGAGGTAACAAAAGTTGCCGGAACCAACAAGGATAAATACCGTGATCTAAAACTAACACGTTATATACCGGATGTGGAAGAACGGCTTTATCAGTGGGCTGATAGCTTGGATGCTCTTCACGATAGCTGCTTAAGGTATAACGAAGAGGTGAGTAAAATCGCAGCATTTTCCTCCATTAAAGTCGCATCCAAACAAATAAGAAGTCTTGCAAAAGAACCAGACGAACTAATTTACCGAGTTGCAGAGTTATCTTCCAGTATTAACTCTATTAATACTCAACTTGCTAATTTAATTGATTCCCTGAATAAAAATCGTTTGGCAATTGATCGAATCTATCTATACCAAGAGGATGCCAAGTTGCCAAAATCTTATGGGTTTTTTAGTAAAGCAGCAAAGAGTATCAAGCGATTTAGTTACTCGTTTTTTAATCAATCTTATTCTGTGAGTAATGTAAATCCTAACCATCTGCAAGTTTGGGTGAACCGACCAAGACAGTATGTTGAGATTATGCAAAAGATGATTGATGAAAAATTCACCCCTCTTACCGGTATTAAGGTGGATTTATCTATTATGCCAGATCAAAACAAACTGGTATTAGCGAATGCTTCTGGAGATGCACCGGATATAGCTACAGGAATTAATTACGCCATTCCTTTCGAACTTGGAATTCGTGGTGCGATTAAAGACTTAACAGAGTTTTCTGATTTTAAAGAAGTTGCTTCGCGCTTTTCACCGGGGATATTGCTTCCGCTAACGATAGAAGATGGAATCTATGCACTTCCTGAGACCATGAACTTCTGGGTGCTCTTTTATCGAAATGATGTGTTTGAAAAACTTTCGTTAACTGCACCGAATACGATGGAAGAAGTTATGGATATGTTACCAGAGCTTCAAATTCGTGGACTTAACTTCTACTATCCAACTGCAGGAATGCTGGTCATGAGAAACTATCATGGAACGACCCCATTGTTATTCCAAAATGGTGCTTCTATGTACACTGAGTATGCTGGTAAAAACGCATTAAACAGCGAAGAAGCTATGAAAGGTTTTACTACCTTAACAGAGCTATTTACACTATATAACTGTCCGATTGATATCCCTAATTTCTATCAGCATTTTAGAAACGGTGATTTACCGATCGGTATTGCAGATTACAATGTCTACAACTTATTAGTAAATGCTGCTCCGGAAATTGCAAATGCCTGGAGTATCGCATTAGTCCCTGGTGTGGAAGATGAGAGTGGTAATATTCTTCGATATACCGCTGGTGGCTCAGATAGTACCGTAATGTTTCATTCTACCTCGGAAAGAGAAGAAATGTCCTGGGAATTTATGAAATGGTGGTCCTCGACAGAAGTGCAGACAGAATTCGGTCAGACCTTACAAATCTCCTATGGTGATGAGTATATATGGACTTCAGCTAATCTGGAAGCATTCTCGAATCTACCATGGAATACTAAGGATAAGGAAATAATCAAAGAACAATCGCTTTGGATTATGGAAGCACCAAGAGTACTAGGTTCTTATATGATGGAGCGTGAGATAAGCAATGCGTTTAACGATGTTGTCGTAAATGGTAAAAATCTTCGTAGTAGAATTGATGATGCAGTGAAAGTCATTGACCGCGAGACAGAAAGAAAGCTAGAAGAGTTTGGTTACATTAAAGATGGTGTCATCCTGAAGGAATATCAAGTCCCAACAATGAAGAAAGTTTACGAGATTATCGGAAAAACGAATTAACGGGGGAGTAGACGATGAAGCAAAAATCAAGAATCGGAAGGCGGGAGAACAGTAACCGAAGAGCATATGTATTCCTATTCCCTTACCTTCTCTTATTTGGAATATTTATCATAATCCCTGTAGTCATTGCAATCGGGTTATCCTTTACCAATTATAATGCGATCGAGTTTCCGGGATTTGTAGGATTCCTAAATTACATCAACTTAATCACAAATGATGAGATTTTCATGCAGCATGTCTTACCAAATACAGTTGCATATGCAATTATTGTAGGACCTGGTGGATACATACTTTCCTTTTTGCTTGCCTGGGCCCTTGCACAACTTAGCAAATTACCACGAACGATCTTTGCATTGATTCTTTATTCTCCGAGTTTGACTTCTGGTATTGCCATGACGGTACTTTGGAAAGTAATGTTTACCGGAGATCAGACGGGATATATTAACAGTTGGTTAATGAGTCTTGGAGTAATTAATGAGCCTATTATTTGGCTTGTAAATACCAGATATTTACTTCCGATTGTTATCTTTATCGGACTTTGGAGTAGCATGGGTGTAGGATTCCTAGCGATCTTAGCTGGTATTCTAAACTCAGATGAGACATTATATGAGGCAGCAGCCATTGATGGGGTAAAGAATCGTTTTCAAGAGATGATTTATATTACAATTCCTAATATGAAACCACAGATGTTATTTGCTGCGGTTATGTCTATTGTCGGTGCATTCCAAAATGGTACGATAAGTACCCAACTTGCCGGCAATCCGACTCCTAGTTATGCAGCACAGCTTATTGTTAACCATGTCGAAGATTATGGATTTATTCGTTATGAGATGGGATATGCAGCTGCAACTAGCGTAGCGTTACTTGGTATTGTATGGATTTTCTCATCAATATCTAAGAAGATGTTTGCTGAAGATTAAGGAGAAAGGGAGGAATCGTTTTGGCATATAAAGGACATCGAATAAATCCACAAAAATTTGAAAAAAGCCAGATTAAGATTATATTAATTATTTTGCCACTGGTTCTTGTTATGGGACTTCCAATTCTCTATATCATAAACCATGCATTTAAACCGATGGATGAATTGTTTGCTTATCCGCCAAAGTTTTTTGTATCAAGACCGACGTTTGATAATTTTACGAAGCTATTTAAAGCATCAAGGACAGCAGGGATTCCATTGAGTCGTTATATTTTTAATAGTTCCATAGTTACGATTACGGTTGTATTTTCCTCGATTATATTATCTACTGCAGCTGGATTTGCCTTGTCTAAGTTAAAGTTTAAGGGGAAATTTGCTTTGATGAATATTAATCAAGCAGCATTAATGTTTGTACCCGTGGCGGTGATGATTCCAAGATATATGACGATTAATGTCCTTGGAATAACAGATACATTTTTTGCACATATTTTGCCACTAATTCCATTGCCAGTAGCATTGTTTTTAGTAAAACAGTTTATTGATCAGGTACCGGATTCTTTGATTGAGGCAGCTTATATTGATGGTGCCAGTGAGTGGAAGGTATATCGAAAAATTGTACTTCCGTTAATAAAGCCAGCTATCGCTACTGCTGCAATCTTAGTGTTTCAACAGGTTTGGACGAATATGGAAACCTCGAATTATTATGTCAGCAGTGAGGGGCTTAAGACGTTAACCTTCTATATGAACACCTTAACTACGACCCAAAATACAGTGGCAGGTCAAGGAATGCAGGCAGCAGCTTCCTTAATTATGTTCCTACCTAGCTTAGTATTATTTATCATCCTGCAAAACAGTGTAATGAATACCATGGCACATTCTGGTATCAAATAGTCGAGGGAGGACAGAACATGAAAAGCAGATTCAAAAGAATGCAAGCAATGCTTCTCCTCTTCGTGATCCTTTCACTTGCCTTGACTGGTGATACGGCTGTCAGTGCGGATGCACCGTATAAGACTTATACGATTGATGGCTATGGTTATATGACAGAGACGCAAACGGCATATATGCCGCATCTTACCATAACTAAAGTAGGTGAGGAAGCATTATCAGAACCAAGAGATATGGTAATCAGTGAGGACGGTTTCCTTTATATTGCAGATACCGGTAACAGACGTATTGTTGTATCGGACTTATCTGGTAATTTAAAGAAGGTAATTACAAGTGAAGAGTTTATCTATCCTTGTGGTGTGTTTGTTACCAAAGATAAGAAAATCTATGTAGCAGACCGAGATGCTAAAACGGTATTTGTGTTAAACGAGGATAGTACCATCCTTGCACGTTATCAAAGGCCCGATCATCCGCTTTATGGAGACGGTGTTGATTTTAAACCTTTAAAGCTCGCTGTAACCAACAAAGGAATTATGTTTATTGTCTGTGAAGCGAATACAAATGGTTTAGTCGAGATTTCGCCTGCGGACGGCGGTACCTTCCTAGGATACTTTGGAACAAATTTTACTAAGAGTTCTCTCACACAGATTATTTTGCGAATGTTTATGACCGATGCACAGCGCGCAAAACAGGTTAGCAACATTCCATCGACTCCAGATAATCTTGCGATTGATACCAAGGGGTTGCTTTACACCGTTACAAGAGGGGAATATTACGATACTTTAAAAAAGTTAAATATCGCTGGAAAGAATCTAATTAGTGCAGATGCTTACGAGGAATATCCGGCTGCGGTAACCACGGGTAATTATGAAAATATCTTCATGGTTTCCTCCCTTGGATATGTCTATGAGTTCAATGAGGATGGAGAGCTACTCTATGTATTTGGCGGTAGTGATGATGGCAGGCAGCGAATTGGCTTATGTAAGAAAGTAGAAGCGATTGGTGTGGATGCTTCCGATAAGATATACATCTTAGATTCTGATCTAAGTCAAATTCAAGTATTTGCACCAACAGAGTTTACTGATTTAATACATAAAGCATTATACCTTTATTCCAAGGGAAGATATACCGAGAGTAAGGAGCCACTCGAAGAAATTCTTAAGATGAATAGTTTGTTTGATTATGCGAATAAAGCAATGGGTCGTGCTTATCTACAAGAAGAAAATTACAGCATGGCGTTACATTATGCAAGACTTGCCAAAGATCATTCCACCTATTCCGACGCTCTATGGGAGACACGTAATATATGGCTTAGAGATAACTTAATTCCTTCTCTTATCATCATCGTTCTTCTTGTTTTATTATGGAAAGGACTTAAGCTACTTGATAAGAAAAAAGGTTGCTTTGATGGAATTCGGAGAATTAAGGTAAGGTTATCTAGAAAAGAGCTACTCGGTCAATTAAAGTATTCCATTTATTTTATGAAACATCCGATTGATGGTTGTTATGGTGTACGAAGAGAAGGAAAAGCCTCACTCTTATGTGCAAATATTTTGCTTGCTTTGTTTATCTTATTTCGAATTATTAATAAGTACTTTTGTGGTTTCCTATTAAAAAATGTTCGCGAAGGTCGCTATGCGCTCGGTTCCGATATTTTGTATGTCGTTGTGTTATTTTTATTGTTCACTGCAAGCAATTATCTGATTTGTACCATTAACGATGGGGAAGGAACATTAAAACAAATCTACTGTAGTTTTACCTATGCATTAACACCATACTTGATATTACAACCGTTTATCTTTTTATTAAGTCAAGTGGTTACTTATAATGAAGCATTTATAGTAGAGTTTGCTGTGTTATTTGAACAAGTCTGGATTGTAATACTATTGTTCTTGGCAATTAAGGAAATCAATAATTATACGGTAAAGGAAACAGGAAAGGTAATATTCTTAACCTTCTTCGCTGCTTTAATTGCTGCACTAGTTGCCTTTATTCTATATGTATTAGGTTCCCAGGTATTCGACTTTATCATAGCAATTAGCGGAGAGGTGGTGTATCGACTTGGCTTCTAAGAAAAAGAAAATGATAAGCCTTTCTGTATTCGGTGGTTTCCTAATGATAGTTGCAGTGTTTCTTGTCATAAAATCCTTCTCCTCAAAACAATCAATTACGGTAACACTGAGTGATGAGAATACGAGAAGATTTCCTGAGGCTGCGGATACAATGTCACCTGTTATTACATATGATGAGATGATACTGGATCATAAGAAGATAGCAGAGAGTGAACGCTATGAACTTTATCTTTATGAACCAACGCTGTCAATACTACTTTGTGATAAAGAGACTGGAGCTATCTTAGAATCAACAGTTTCAGAGGATTTAGGTAAGAATAATAAACAGTGGAAGGGTTTTATGAAATCTGGTCTTGTACTAACTATTATTGATGGTCTCAATGATACCGTACAGGCAGATATGGTGAATAGTACACCAAAGGTTATGGTAAGCTACCATGCGAATGGTTTTCGTGCAGAGCTTGAGTTCCCTCAATATGAGATTTCTCTGCAGATTGTAGTATCTTTGCTAGAGGATCAATTGGTCGTTGAGATACCAGATTCTATGATCACAGAGAGTAATCCAAAATACTCTATTGGAACAATCAGTGTTTATCCGTTTCTGGGCTATAGTTACCTTGATGAGAAGGAAGGATATATGTTTATCCCAGATGGTAATGGAGCATTAATTTATCTGGATAATAAAGAAGGCAGATTTAAGGGTGGATATTCTCAGATGATCTATGGTGAAGATATCGGCTTTAAAGATTCTACGGTAGAGTCTCTTCTTTGGGGCGAATTACAAACCATTAATCCTTCGGAATATATTCTGGCACCAGTGTTTGGTATGGTTCATACAAAAGATCGATTCGGTTACTTAGGGATAGTAGAATCTGGGGAGGAACGCGCTAGTATTGAGGCGTATCCCAATGGTGCAACCGTAGATTATAACCGAATCTATACAAAGTTTTTAAAGCGTAAAATTTATGTACAGCCAACGAGTCAAAGTAATTCGGGTTCTATTACCCAGGTAGAGACAGAGAGAACTCATAGTGATATTAGAGTTTCGTATTGTCTTGTGAGTGAGGAAAATGCGAATTATACAGGGTTAGCAGTTAGATATCGAAACTATCTCTTAGACGAGAAAAAACTTACAAAGAAAGATAATACATATCGAACCAGAGTTGATTTTCTAGGAGCTGATAAGGAGGATGGACTACTTATAAAATCAACAATCAGTATGACTACCGTGGATGATATAAGGCAAATCTTAACGGAATTAAAGGATGCTGGAGTTACGAATATCTTATCGTTCTATAAGGGGTGGCAGTCTGGAGGAATTTTTGATCTGCCGGTTACAAAGTTAAAGGTAGAAAGTTCACTTGGGGGTACAAGAAAGCTTAAAAAACTCGTGAAAGACATGAAAGATAGCGATATTGAACTCTATTTGTATCATGACGCCTTAAGGATTAACCCAGGCGAAAATAATGCGACTTTTAACGTGGTAAAGCGTGTAGATAAGCGAGTATTTAAGGAAGAAACCTATATGGAGGTTTATCCTCAGTTCATGTATCAGATTCCGAAGCGCAGTTACTCCTTGCTTCGTGAGTTAGGAGATGATTTTAAAGAAGAAGGCATTTCTGGTATGGCATTATCAGGAGTTACGAATACTATTTATTCCTATAGCTATAGTGGGCATACCTTTTCTAGAAAGGATACGATGGATTCTTACTTACAGACTCTTTGCGAGTTAGAGGGTTCCGTTGATTTATACCTAGAACAACCATTTTCCTATCTATGGAATCAAACCAATGCGTTCTTAACAATGCCAACTGGAACTTCAAGTTATATCTTTATCGATGAAGAGATACCTTTTTTATCTATTGCTTTAAAAGGTGTGATGCCAATGTATTCTGATTACATTAACTTTGAAGCGAATAAGAAGGAATTTTTCTTAAAGCTTGTTGAGATGGGAATCTATCCTTCCTTCTATATAACAAAAAAAGATTCGTCCTACTTACTTTACACGAATTCAAGTGATATCTATAGTTCCCAATATGATATTTATAAAGAAGAAATTATTAGCTATTCCAAAGAATTAAGTCAGGTAAATGAATACACGAAGGACAGTAGTATCATTGGTCATGAAAGACTTGACAATGGGGTTACAATTGTAACTTATGATAATGGAGTTAAGATATACGTTAACTATTCACAGCAGGAAGTAATTGCAGAGGGAGAAACCATTCCAGCAATGTCTTATAAGGTAGGTGAGGCAAAATGAGGAAAGCGCAAAAAGTAAAGAAAGTAAAACCTGGAAAGTTAGCAAAAAGAGAAGCGCGTATGGGATATATCTTCGTTTTACCTTGGATTATTGGAGCGGTGTTATTCCTTATCGTTCCGTTAATCCAATCCTTCCAATATTCCTTGGCGGATATCAAAATTACTCCAAAGGGAATGAAAATTGATTTTGTAGCATTTGAAAACTTTACTCAGATATGGTTGGAGGATGCGGAATATCCATTGGCACTGGGGGGATATTTTTGGGAGACGATATTATCTGTACCAATTATAGTCGTATTCGCTTTATTAATTGCGATGTTTCTCAATCAAAAAATTAGATGTAAAGGGTTATTTCGATTGATTTTTTTTCTACCAGTTATTATTGTTAGCGGTCCAGTTATGAATATGCTCTCCTCCCAAGGAGCAGCGACCATACCATCGATGAATGTTGCAGCGATAAGAAGTGCGTTGGAAGGATTCTTACCGTACTACATTGCTTCTGGATTTTCTGATGTGTTCTCGAATATGATTATGATTTTGTGGTATTCGGGAGTACAGATTTTAATCTTTTTATCTGCACTACAGAAAATCGATAGTTCGCTTTATGAAGCTGCAAAAATTGATGGGGGCTCTGGATGGGAGTGCTTTTGGAAGATTACCTTACCAACCATAAAACCTATGATCTTATTGAATGCTGTCTATACGGTTATCTTCCTATCGAATAATGAGCAGAACAACATTATAAACATTATTCAAAATGCAATGTTTGCTGGTAACAAAGGCTATGGATATGCCTCTGCAATGGCGTGGATGTATGCAATCGTACAGACAATAATCGTAGCAATTGTTGCAGTTCTCTTACTGACAAGAAAAGATGCTCATGACAAGCAGGTGAAGAGAAGAAAGAAGGAATTAAGAAAACAAAATAGAACCTTACGCCGTATCAGAAGAAGAAACAGGCGAAAAGAAAAATCTGCTTCTTCGCTTAGTAAATCAAAAGGAAATGTGACTTGGCACACAATCAGAAAGAATTCAATGACCTTAGGTAAGAATGGAGGAGAAGAACATGAAAAAGCATAATATCATCTCCATTGAAAATAAACGGCCTCGTGTTAACAAAGATAAACTTCGTAAACTACTACTGGGTACGAAAGAGAAGAAGGGACTGTTAAATCAGCTATTTCTCTATTCTCTACTAATCTGCATTGGTTTTGTTTATCTTTATCCACTTCTCTATATGATTAGTAAGAGTTTTATGTCTCTAGAGGATTTACTAGATACCTCTATTAGCTGGATTCCATCCAAACTAAACTTCGGTAATTATCTGAAAGCTGCACGAAGTATGGATTATCTGAAAACTTTTTTGCAGAGTGTTATCGTAGCAGGAATTCCAACCCTACTTAATGTTATCGTGTGTTCTTTTGTCGGTTATGGTTTTGCTAGATTTGAGTTTAAAGGAAAGAAACTGATGTTAGGGATCTTGATTTTTTCCTTTATCTTACCGCCACAGATAACGATGATGCCAACCTATGTATTATTTAATAATTTAAAGCTGGTTGGAAAGCTTCAATCCTTTCTCATCCCTGCGCTCCTTGGTCAGGGCTTAAATGCACAGATATTCATTTTAATTTTTTATCAGTTTTTTAAACTGGTACCAAAGGTTCTAATAGAGGCAGCGCATATTGATGGTGCAGGATTCTTCCGCTCGTTCTTACGAATATCGGTACCATCCGCAAAACCGGCTTACATTACTGTGTTTTTGTTCTCGTTAGTTTGGTATTGGAATGAGTCCTATTTGACACAGCTTTATGTTAGCGGTGTTTACATAAAAGGAACACTATCTACACTCATTATTAAACTAAAGCAGTTTGATGTGAATTATAATACCATGCAAACCGTAGAAGGTGTAGCTACAAGCAATAACGAATCAATTCGTATGGCTGCAACCTTACTTAGTATTCTACCAGTGCTTATTATGTATTTTATTATGCAAAGAAGCTTTGTGGAAAGTATCGATCGAACTGGTATTACTGGTGAGTAATCTAGCTTGTGTGATTTGACGAAGGATTTATTAGAATTGTAATTTTAATAAATATGAGTATTTAAGGTTTTGAAGTAGTTGATCAGTAAAAGTAAATAAGTTTAAAGTATTGGTGAAAAGAAGAAGTAAAAAGGGTAAGAGGTAAGTAATCCTATTATTAGAAAGTTATGAGGTTTGAAAAGTAAATAAAAAGAGGAGGTAAGGCTATGAAGAAACTGGTAAGTATGATGTTAGTACTAGCAATGTGTATGACTTTGTTTTCCGGATGCGTATTCGCAGGGAAGGAAGCGGAGGATACAAGCGGAAAGAAGGATAATCAGTCTAGTACAGCCACACCAGGAGGCAACGGAAACGAAGGGACTACACCAACAACAGGAGGAGAGCAAAGCACGGATAGTGCACTGCCACCAATGACGACGGAACCAATCACATTAACGTATTTTAATTTTGACAGTGAGGTTCTTACACAGAAGTTAGCAGAAAAATTCATGGAGAAATATCCAAACATCACAGTAAATGTAGTGTATGTCAATGTGGCAGATGCAAATACAACCCTATTAAACTTAATTGCAGCGAATAATGCACCGGATTGTTTTATGTACTCCGATAGTGATTTCGCATTATCCAATCATTTGTTATATGACATGACAGAACTTTGGGAGTCTGATCCGGAAAATCAAAACGTCCTTCCAACCATCAATGAGCTAAAGATTGGTTATTATGATACGAATCAAAAATGGGGAACACCTATGAAGTTTTTCCCAGGTATCGTCTATGTGGATCGAGGCGTGCTTGAAACGTTAAACATTGATATGCCAAGAATGGACTGGACTTGGGATGAAATGATCAAATTAATTCAAGATTCCACTGATTTGAGCCAAACTCCAGCCTACTATGGATTGGGTGCTTTTAATCGTCTGGATAGTTTATATGGAATCGCTGCTTCTCAGAAAATCAAAGGTGAGTTTGGTTGGGATGGAGAAAGCTTTGATCTTGGTGTTTGGGCTGTAGGTGAGCAGCAGTTTGCTGACCTTAAGTTAAATAACTATGTAGCTCCGAATACAGAAACCGCGAAGATGGAAAAATGGCTTGGTGATTGGGAAGCTTGGGCTGGTGCAAGCGGACGTGTAGCTGTTATGACAGAAGCTTACTGGACTTACATGAATATCTGGGATACCGAAGCTTTTAAGGATCTTGGAATTGATTTCGTACCATATGTTATCCCATCTGTCGAGGAAGTGGATGGCGTACCGAATTCCATCGCGACTCTTGATATGGGTGGTATCTCTGCGGGAACAAAATATCCACGAGAAGCTTATGAACTCTTAAAGTTTATGGGTTGGGGTACGGAAGGATGGCAGGCAAAATTAGATATCTACTATGACCAATCGATTACGAATGCCGCAGGTGATCCATTAATCCGTGATTCTATGCCAGCTCCAATTACATTAGACGAATCCGTATGGTCTAGATACAAAGGACTTTATCCAACGGATCAAGAGAGAAAACCATATTGGGATGCCTACTTTGCAAGTTGTATTCGTCCGGTTCCATTTGGATGGATGTCGATTGCAGGATATTGGACGTTCTGTGACGAGTACTTTAACAACTTAGGAATTCATAATTTAGTAGACACAGGTCAAGCAAAAGCATCGGATTATGCAGAAGAAGCTACAAAGATGGCAAATCAATATCACAAAGAAGCGATGAAGGCTTACTTTGGAATCGACTTACCATAAGAAACAAGAGGTATATTAACTCTCATCTGGTTTGGCATAAAGGAAGGTTAGATTTGCGATAGCAACAATGGGGGAGTTATAAGAAATCGTAATAAAATATGATTTACTTTGTAACACCCCAATAACAGAGAACCAAATTAAGGCTCTCTGAAATAATTCATATTTTATATGGAGGAGCAAAGCTATGAAGAAAAAGTTAGTTATGACCGGTCTTATGGTAACAGCTTTCGTATTGGGAGCATTGGTAACAAATCCAGTGAAATCGTTGGCAGCACCGACACCAACGAAGGAGTATAATTTTGACGGTGACCTTGGTGGAGCTAAGCCTATGGCTCGTGAAGGAGATAATGAAGAAGGTGGAAATACGGGAGTTCTGCCAACTGAAAATCCGAATGCGAACGTTACCTATGTAGAAGGAAAAAATGGTCAGGCGGTATTTCTAGATGGAACCTTCGGATTAGAGCTTGACGCTGTAGCACCAGGAGAAACTTATTCTGTAGCATTCTGGGTAAATCCAGAGAGATTTTCAAACTTTGGACCAATCTTTCAGACTGGTTCAGACTTATTAAGTACAAATACCTCTGCTACCTGGTTAAATATAACAAAAACCGACTGGGATGGGGATAGTTGTCCAATTATCTGGTCAAGAAATGAAAAAACAGGAGCTTGGCCTTGGTATTGTACAGCATACTTTACCGCTGGTGGTGGATATCAGATTCCAAAGAAAGAATGGAGCCACATTGTTGTTACTGTAGATGGTAAGACAACAGCGATAGACCCAGCAACAGGCGATGTTGTCGCAGATACGGTAGTTAGCAAATTATACGTAAATGGTCAGTTAATCGGGGAAGGACCAGTAGCTACAGGAACCTTTTCAGGAGATGCAAAAGCATATCTTGGTATTAATTGTTGGGATATTATCTTTAAAGGTGCATTTGATGATGTAAAAGTCTATGATACGGTATTAACAGCAGCAGATGCAGCAGAACTAGCTGGTGCAGAAGTACCTCTAACGCCAGTAAAGAAATATACCTTCGAGGATAGTTTAGATGGTGCTAAAGTTATGGTACGTGAAGGTGATAATGAAGATGGCGGGAATGCAGGCATTTTACCTATCGAAGGAGATAATGCAAAGGCTACTTTTGTAGAAGGAAAGAATGGTAAGGCTATTTCCTTGGATGGAAGCTTTGGTTTATTGTTAGACCAGCCAGCAATAGGAGAAACTTATACGTTAGCGTTCTGGGTAAATCCAGCAAGATTTTCTAACTTTGGACCAATTATTCAACTTGGCTCGGATCTTTTAAGTGCAAATACCTCAGCTACTTGGTTAAATATAACAAAGACTGACTGGGATGGTGACAGTTGTCCGATCATCTGGTCAAGAAATGAAATAACAGGGGCATGGCCTTGGTATTGTACCGCATACTTTACAGCAGGTGGCGGATATCAGATTCCAAAGAATGAATGGAGTCATATTGTTGTTACGGTAGATGGTCAGACACCGGCAACGGATCCAGCGACTGGAGATGCCGTACCTGATACCGTAGTAAGTAAGTTATATGTAAATGGTGCTTATGTTGGTGAAGGACCTGTAGCAACCGGAACCTTTGCAGGAGATGCGAAAGCTTATGTTGGTATTAATTGTTGGGATATTATTTTCAAAGGATTGTTTGATGATATCGAACTATATGATACGGTATTAAGTGATGATCAAGTTGCATCCTTAGCAGGAGCCTCTGTTGAAGCAACACCAGAACCTACTGTAACACTAGAGCCAACAGCGACTCCAGCACCTACGGAAACGACAGCTCCGACAGCAACCAATGCTCCTACCGAAGCAGCAGTTGAAACAAGCGTGGAAGCAGGAAGTGTAAGCCCAGCAGTAATCGTTGTGATTGTTGTTGTAGCAGTAGCAGTGATTGGTGGAGTAGTATTCTTTGTGATAAAGAAGAAAAGTGCAAAATAATCATTCGTAAAGACCATAAGAAAAGCGTTTTATAGAAACAGAGGAATCATATGGAGGTTATCAGCAGTGGAGAGTTTTTTGACAGAATATAATAAAGCATGGATTACACAACGGGCAGACCCTTATGTCTATCGACATAACGATGGGAAATACTATTTCACCGCTTCCGTTCCTTCCTATGATCGGATTATACTTAGAAGCAGTGATAAATTATCGACACTCAGTACTGCGAAAGAGAAAGTAATCTGGAAGCGACATGAAAAAGGACCGATGAGTGAGCATATATGGGCACCAGAGTTACATTATTTGTTCGGAAAATGGTATATTTACTTTGCTGCTGGTGAGCAGGAGGACAAATGGAAGATTAGACCATATGTACTGGAATGTAGCGGTGAAGATCCAATGGAAGATGAATGGGTTGAACTTGGGAAAATGCAAGCAGCAAAAGAGGATGAATTCTCTTTTCAAGCATTTTCTTTGGACGCTACAGTATTAGAACATCAGGGAAGCTATTACTATCTCTGGGCTGAGAAGGTTGGAGTTGCTAGGATGATTTCAAACTTATATATTGCAAAGTTAGAATCCGCCAACCGATTAAGTACAGTGCAAGTTCTACTTACCACTCCAGACTATGATTGGGAGAGAAAAGGATTTTGGGTAACAGAAGGTCCCGCCGTTTTGAAAAAGAATGGTAATATCTATGTTACGTATTCCGCAAGTGCTACAGATGCTAGTTACTGCATTGGTATGCTTACCGCTAAGGAAGATGCTGATCTTTTGGATCCACAGTCTTGGAAGAAGGAACGGAATCCGGTCTTAGTAACGCAGAAAGAAAAAGGGATTTTTGGCCCTGGTCATAACTCATTTACAAAATCAAGCGATGGAAGAGACATTATGGTATTTCATGCAAGACAGTATGAGCATCTGATTGCAGAACCACTCTATGATCCTAATCGTCATGCAATGCTCTTAGAAGTTGCGTGGGACATCGAGGGAAAACCAGTGTTTGAGTATCAGAGTAAAGAGTTCTGGGAATATGATTAATCTGCAGGGGTTTCAAGTTTTCGGAATAAAATAATCCTGTTCAGATTTTTGTAACCACATGTTTTAATAAAGCTTATAAGCAGTTAATGATGATTTTTTCTCATTAACTGCTTTTTTTCTTGGCGAAAACTAAATAGTATAGTATTATGTCAAAGTTAGTAATAACTAACTACTATTAGTTAAGGAGTACATCATGAGAAAACTGGTAAATTATTTGTGTGTTGTGTTAGGCTTTTTGTTTCTGGCACTTGGAGTAATTGGGATGATTCTACCGATTTTACCATCAACGCCATTCTTTTTATTAGCAACAGTTTTATTTGCAAAGGGATCGACAAGGTTCCATCAATGGTTCTTATCAAGTAAACTTTACAAAAAACATGTAGAACATGTGATCAAGAACAAAGCGATGACCTTACAGTCAAAGATTAAGGTGTTAATTATGTTAGGTTGTTTTTTTATCATCGGTATCATAATCGCTCCCATATGGCATGCCAAGGTGGCAATATTGCTCATTGGTCTTTTTCATCTTTACTATTTTTTCTTTCGTATTAAAACGGTTACGAAGGAAGAGGTTACAGAGTTAGAAGGATGAGAAGTTCGCTTTGAAATAAATCATTTAAGCTAATGTGAAGGAATCATAAAGTAGAAACTGAATAAGAAAAGGAAAAGAATATGTTTCACAAACGATTAGTAAAAGAATTTAAAGAAAATAAAAAGTATATCATCGGTATTGTTGCATTACAATGGCTTAGTTTAATTGCCAATGTTATATTTCTTCATGCAACAGCAGGGATAATATCACTCCTGTATAGAAAAGAGGTTACAACAAGATGGGCAATGTTTTATTTCATCACGCTATGCTTTGTACTGATTGCTCGTTCATTATTTAACCATGCTGCAACTACCTTATCTTATCGGGCTTCTTCGAAGGTAAAGATAGGCCTTAGAGATAAGATTTATCGAAAATTACTTAGGCTTGGCGGAAGTTACCGAGAACATATTGCTACATCAGAAGCAGTTCAAATCAGCACCGAAGGTGTGGAACAGCTTGAAATCTACTTTGGGAAATATATGCCACAATTTTTTTATAGTCTTTTGGCACCAATTAGCTTATTCGTAATTGTTGGAAGGATGAGCTTTAAAGTAGCGATTCTATTATTACTTTGCGTCCCAATGATTCCAATCTCGATTATTGCAGTGCAAAAGATAGCCAAGAAGATGCTAAATAAATACTGGGGTGCTTACACAGATCTTGGAGATAGTTTCTTAGAAAATCTACAAGGGTTAACCACGTTAAAAATCTTTCAGGCAGAGAAGCATTATGCTAAGAAGATGGACGAGGAAGCAGAAAAATTTCGTAAAGTTACGATGAGAGTTTTAATTATGCAGCTAAATTCTATAAGTGTAATGGATTTAATTGCATATGGAGGATCTGCTTTTGGTATCTTGTTTGCAATATTTGAATATCAAAAAGGAGTCATTTCACTCTCGGCATGCTTCTTTATTATCATGGTTTCTGCGGAATTCTTTCTGCCATTAAGATTGTTAGGTTCCTTTTTCCATATTGCGATGAATGGAAATGCTGCAGCAAATAAAATTTTTGCCTTATTAGATTTAGAAGAACCTGCCAAAGGAACTGTTGCTTCAGTAACACTGGATTGTATCAAATTACAGAATATAACGTTTGGATATGAAAAGGAACGAACTGTGTTAACTGATATTTCTATGGAGATAAAGAAAGGTCAATTCACCGCTTTAGTTGGGGCTTCCGGTTGTGGGAAGAGTACCATAGCATCCTTACTCATGGGGCAGTTAAAAGGATATGAAGGGGAAATTTTCTTCGGTGATACCAATATAGCAAGGCTAAAGGAAGAAACCTTATATCAAACCGTTACTAGAATCACTCATGATAGCTATTTATTTCAAGGAAGTGTAAGGGAGAACCTTCGATTTGGTAACCCCAAAGCTACAGACAAAGAATTAGAAGAGGCATTGCGTAAGGTTGCATTGTATGACTTTATCTCAAAAAATGGTGGGTTATCGATGGAGCTTAAAGAAAAAGCCAGTAACTTGTCTGGGGGACAACGCCAAAGACTATCGCTTGCACGCGCAATCCTTCATCAAAGCGATGTATATCTCTTTGATGAAGCAACCTCCAATATCGATGCCGAAAGCGAGAATAAGATTATGCAGGTAATCACAGAACTTTCGAAAGTAAAAACAGTGATATTAATTTCTCACCGTTTGGCAAATGTAGTTTCTGCAGATCAGATCTATGTATTAAAAGACGGTAAGATAGTTGAGGAAGGAAATCATAAGAAACTAATAAGACAAATGGGGTATTATTATAATTTATTTGAGAGTCAAAAGATTTTAGAAAGTTCTACATGGGAGGAAGCATATGAATAAGAAAAGATCAGGTGCGTCAGTAATGCTTGGACTTTTAGGTATGATAAAGTCATTATTATTTCCTATGTTTCTTGCGATTCTAATGGGAAGCTTAGGGCATTTGGCAGCAATCTTTATTACAGTATTAGGTGGAGAGGGACTAATCTATGTCTTACAAGGAGAGAATGGAAAAACGTTACCATATATGATTGCTGGGCTGATGATATTTGCAGTATTTCGTGGTATCTTACGGTATGCGGAGCAGGCATGTAATCATTATATTGCATTCCGCCTTCTAGCTAGGATTCGTAGTAAAGTATTTGCTGCTCTTAGCCGCTTGGCTCCAGCAAAGCTTGACCAGACGGAAAAGGGAAATCTAATCTCGATTCTTACGTCCGATGTTGAATTATTGGAAGTATTTTATGCACACACAATTTCACCAATCGCAATAGCAGTGATTACATCAGTTTTCATGAGTTTTTATATTGGAAGAAGTTCCTGGATTCTTGGTGCGCTAGCCATAATGTTCTATCTTATTGTCGGAGTATTAATACCCTATATTAACGGCAGAAGCGGAAGAGAACAAGGGATGATATACCGAGATAATTTTGGTAAATTGAATACGACTGTACTTGATAATCTATATGGGCTAGATGAAATTCTACAGTATCATCAGTCAGAGGAACGATTAAAGCAAATGGCGAAAAAATCAGAGGAACTTGAGAAAATAAGCTTAAGTCTGAAAAAGAAAGAAAATTGGCAGCGTATTGCAACTGATATCACCATATTATCAGCAGGGTTAGCTATGACCTTAGTAAGTAGCTACCTTTATTCTAGAGGAAGGATTGAATTTCGAGATGCAATCCTTGCAATCATTGCAATGATGAGCTCTTTTGGTCCAACTGCGGCATTGTCTGCACTGTCCAATAACTTAAATCAGACATTAGCCAGTGGTGATCGTGTACTTGATTTGTTAGAAGAAGAACCAATTGTAGAAGATATACTAGAAGGGAAGGAATATAGACAAGGGGATATTAGTTTTGATGGTGTTTCCTTCTCTTATCCGGAAAAGGAAAAAGAAATCTTATCAGGATTTTCGAAGGTATTTGAGAAAAATAAGATTTATGGAATCTTCGGAAAAAGTGGCTGTGGAAAATCGACACTGCTTAAATTGATACAGCGTTACTATGAACCTAGCAAAGGCTTGATAAAAATTCAGGATTCTTCGATCAATAAGATTAAGACAGAGGAATTAAGAAAGCATATCACCTATATGACCCAGGAAACCTTTCTGTTTCAAGATACCATTGAGAATAATATCAAAATAGCAAAATTAAATGCTACCAGAGAGGAAGTTGAGGCAGCAGCAAAGAAAGCCTCTCTTCACGATTTCGTTAGTTCACTTCCGAAAGGTTATGATACACCACTTTCTGAGCTTGGAGATTCTGTTTCTGGTGGAGAGCGTCAAAGAATCGGAATCGCAAGAGCATTTTTACGCGGAAGTAATGTTTTATTGTTAGACGAACCAACCAGTAATCTTGACAGCTTAAATGAAGGAATTATTCTTCGTAGTTTATGGAAGGAGCGTAAGAATAAGAGTATTCTGCTTGTTTCTCATCGTAAGTCAACAATGAGTATGGCGAAAGAAATGATTACTATGGAGTAATTATTAAATTATCACGATAGTGATATAACAAAAGATAGTTGAAGCATTGTCCTTTCTTATAGAATAAGATGGATTATAGTATATAACAGAAGATGTTCCACTAGATGAAAAAAGTTTCAAAAATAGCCAGTATCCAAGATGGATTCTGGCTATTTTCTACATATCAAGAAGAGTAGGATACATTATAGCCACTCAGCTAAAAAGTGTATCAGAATAAAATACATAGTATGGGTACATTTGGGAACATTATTTCTTGAATGGTTTTAATTAACTAACTGGTGAACGTTCAAGAAAGGAGCGATTGAGAATGAATCCGTTTGAAGTAACCCCGAGATCTGTTGATTCTGCTTTTAAGATATGTTGATGTAGCTTCTTTAAGTAATGATGATGATTTCTTTAAATTCCAGAAGGCTGTAAATCAGCCTGTCGAAGAAGTACCAACGCATATAGTGATTCAATCCTATATAGATTCTAAGGGTGAGGATTATCGTTATCAGGATTCGGATCATCCAGTCCCAGCACTTAGAGATCGCACCAAGGATAATGTTTCGGTTGGTCGTGAGGCAAAGGCAAGTGAATAATCAGCTCTGTATACAAAGAGGTACCTATGGTACCCGTTTTGATACGTGAATTAGGACATTTTTAGGAGAAGACTATGATAGATTGGTCTTCTCCTTTGTTTAACCATGATCAGTAAATTTGCTTGATGATTTATCTTGCTTCTGTTGTACTCATCTTTGTTCTACAACTGGAACATAGCTAGCATCATTCTTGTTGCATTACATAGATAGGTTACTCCTTTTTATACGATTGTGAATCGATTTAAAGGTTGACTATGACAGTATGTCATCCTTTATACTAGACTTTGTTCCAAGGATTAATAATGTATAAGTAGGAGGGTTTTCAATGAAAAAGTTTAATTTGAAGCGATGCTTAGCTTTGTTCTTAGCTGGATTAATGTTGCTAACAACAATAGTTCCATCGACGTTAAGATTGGTTGCTAAAGCATCTAATAGTAACATAGTCTTAACCGAAAGTAATGGATGGTTAGAATCTGCATACGTAAAATGGATGCCTATGGATGGGGTAGACGGATATGTAGCGTATGTCAAAAATGCTTATGAAGAGGATACTGCTTATGTTAAGTTAGATAATGAATTAATTAGGGAATATCCAACTTACTATAGGGCTGATGCTGTAGGGCTTGCAGCAGGTAGCTATGTCCTTAAAGTTCTCCCTGTTATATCTGGGATGGAAGTTGAGGAGAGTGCAGTGGTAACGGGGCCATTATCTGTATCAGCACATACACGAGAAGGATTTGCATTCTCAGAGTATTCAACTTACAAAACTGGTTCCGGTGGCTATAATGACGATGGAACTGTTAGAGATGGTGCACAGATTATTTATCTCACCAATGGAAATAAGGATACTGTTACCTTAGGGGTAAACACAGGTAGCAAAGAAGAGATATGTACCGGTATTGTTGATATTATGTCAAAGAGAGAAAAAGGGAAAGATTTAAGGCCACTTATCATACGTATCATAGGAAAAGTAGAAGCTCCTTTTGGAATAAGTGGTTCTTTATTAAATATAAAGAAAACTTCTAACGTAACATTAGAAGGTATCGGAGACGATGCTACAATTTATGGCTGGGGTATTCTAGTTCGTGAAGGCAAAAACATTGAGATTAGAAACTTAGGAATCATGTGGTTTGGTGATGATGCAATTTCATTGGATACGAAAAATGAGAATGTATGGGTTCATAACAATGATTTATTTTATGGAAAACCAGGTAGTGATTCCGACCAGGTAAAGGGAGACGGTTCCGTAGATGTAAAAGCTTTTTCTACCAATGTAACGGTTTCTTATAACCACTTCTGGGATTCGGGTAAGGCTAGTCTAGCAGGAATGACTGAAAGTCAGGAGTTTTTTATTACTTATCATCACAATTGGTTTGACCATTCAGATTCACGTCACCCACGAATCAGACTTGGAAGTATACACATCTATAATAACTATTTTGATGGTGTATCAAAATACGGTGTTGGAGTTACAATGGGAGCTTCTGCATTTGTAGAAAATAATTATTATAGGAATTGTCAATATCCAATGCTTTCTTCTGGCCAAGGAACCGATAAATATGATTCTAATACGGGTAACTATACCAATAAGGGAACTTTTTCTGGAGAAAATGGTGGAATTATTAAAGAATTTGGAAATATCATAATCGGTGAAGAACGATTTGTAAATCAGCATACAACACCAGATGTTGGACAAATTGATGCCTATACAGTAGAAAGTCGAGAGGAACAAATCCCAGCTGATATTGTAACCGTACAAGGAGGAACAAGTTATAATAACTTTGATACCGATCTAAGTAGAATGTATCCTTATTCAATAGATGTTCCAGAAATAGCAAAAGCTAAGGTTGAATCTTTTGCAGGGCGTACCAACGGTGGAGATATCAAATGGTTTTTTAGTGAAGCAGAAGATACGAATTATGAAATTATTCCTGAGTTACAACAGGTAATTATGACTTATACGTCTCAATTAGTTTCTGTTGGTGGAATAGGAAATATCGATGATGGACCAACTACAGAGCCAACGATTACACCAACGCAATCACCAATAGAGCCTCCAACGGGCAAAGAGTATTCACATAATTTCACAGAACAAAGCCTTATAAGTACTTTCTACTCTTTTCCAGGAGTAGCTAATATTGCGAGCAATAAAGGTACCGTTACATATAATGGAATGAATCTTACGAACTGTTTAAAGATGGAAACGGGAACACAGATAGCTTTTACTTCTCCGGCAGATGGTATTTATACCATGGTATTTAACCCTACTACTGGTAAGGTGAATGCAAAAGTGAATGGTACCAAGCTTACAGGCGATAATCAGACGGGTATTCTAACAATTCCTGTTTTAGCTGGAACAACATATACAATAGATAAAGCAGATACCGCTTTTTTATTTTATATGAGTTTAACTTTAGATGGGCAAGAAGTACCAACAGTAACACCAACGGAAGCACCGACACCTACCGATGTGCCGACACCAACAGAAACACCAACAGAAACACCAACAGAAACACCAACAGTAACACCAACGATAGCACCTACAGCAATACCGAAGCCTCCAGAGACAGTTATAGATGGAGATATCTTTGTAGCACCAAATGCATCAGAAACTGGAGAAGGTACATTTGATGATCCTATGGAGCTTACAGTTGCATTGTCTAAAGTACAAGCTGGAAATACAATCTGGATGTTACCAGGTAGTTATCAGTACAATCAACCAATTATTATAGAAAAATGGAATAGTGGCAGTGCAGGAGCCTATAAGAGCGTAAGAAACTATATGAGTGGCAAGGTTGTTTTAGATTTCTCGGAACAAGAGTATTTAACTAGCAATCGTGGCCTTGTACAGGATGCAGATTACTGGATATGGTATGGAATCGATTTTAAAGGTGCCGGAGATAATGGTATGTTACTCTCTGGAAATCATAACATCATTGAAATGTGCCAATTTTATGCTAATAGAGATACTGGTCTTCAATTAAGCCGATTTGATACTACAGCAGCTACCATAGATTTATGGCCAAGTTATAACATAATTAAGAATTGTACTTCCTTCAATAATAGCGATGCTACAGGAGAGAATGCAGATGGTTTCGCAGCAAAGTTAACTTGTGGTGTAGGAAATGTATTTGATGGTTGTATGTCTTACCATAACAGTGATGATGGATGGGATTTATATGCTAAAGCAGAAACTGGTCCAATAGGCGTAGTCACGATTAAAAATTGTATTGCCTTTAGAAATGGTAAGTTAACGGATGGAGCAGGTAGTGCAAGCGGAGATATGAATGGTTTTAAACTTGGAGGTTCTGGAATTGCTACACCGCACATAGTTGAAAATTGTATAGCATTTGAAAATGGTGCACATGGGTTTACAGATAACAATAATCCTGCACCGCTAACATTTAAAAACATTACAGCATTTAACAACAGCTATCTAAGCGGAAGTAAAAAAGCTAATTTCCAGATTGATCGTGCAAATAGACCAACCGTTTACGATGCAATTGGTATCAGTACGAATAAAATTGCTTCGGATAAGATTACCGCAGCGATCGGATCAAAAGTTGTATATATGAATAGCAGTAAATATTATGAATATGAAGGAAGTATCGAAGGAGCCTTTGATACCGCAAATAAAGTTGGAACAGTGATTACTCCAGTTGCAACTGACATTTTTGAAAGTATTGTTGCACCAGATTCAACTACTGACTTCCATACTGCATGGAGAAACTCAGATGGTTCTATTAATACTCATGGCTTTCTTCAAATCAAAGAGAGTAGCAAATATGCTTCCTTCTCGACTGATGGTGGTTCTATAGGCGCTATTTTTGGAGATAGAATTATTGTAGAACCAACGCCAAAGCCTACGCCAGAACCAACACCTGAGGTGACACCAGAACCAACACCAGAGGTAACGCCAGAACCAACGCCAGAGGTAACACCAGAACCAACGCCTGAGGTGACACCAGAACCAACACCAGAGGTAACGCCATGGCCGACACCAGAGGAGACACCAAATCCAACACCTGACGGAAAACCAAGTCCTACGCCAGAACCAACTCCGACAGTGCCATTACTTGATCAGATTATAGTAGACTCTAAGAAAAATATTTATATAGGAGGCACAAAGGATTGGGAATGGGTAGGTTTACATTATCCAAGTGCACTAAAGGTTGTAAAGAACTTTACCGACTCCAATACTGATTTATCAGTTAATGAAATGACGCTAAGTTATAGGTCTGGTAATACCAAGGTTGCTACTGTTAGTCAAACTGGAAAAATTGTTGGCAATAGTAGAGGAAAAGCTATCATCTATATTACAGTAACTTTGTCAGATGGTAAAACTAAGCAATTACAACAACAGGTAACAGTAAATGAAGCTAACATTACGTTTAAGAGGGCAGCATCCTTTTTGATGATAGGAGATCGAAGTTCATTTACAATAGAAGTTAATGGCTTTAGAACTGAAGATATTGTATGGAAAACTACAAAGCGGGATACTGCAATCGTAGGAAATAATTATGGTAAATTAACCGCAGTTGTAACAGCAAAATCTGCAGGAGTAGATTACGTCGTTGTTCGAGTAAAAGATAAAAATGGTAAATTAATTTCTATCAAAACAAAAGTGCAAATTAATAAATAGATCTTAAGCGAGATAATAATTAAGTTAAAATTAATAATCTATGTAGTAGAAAAGGGTGAGATTCGAAGTAATCTCACCCTTTTCTTATGACCTAAAACTATCAATTGATAAATTAATCTCAGAATTTCAGATTAATGAGGCCCGAACTATTTAATATATTACAAAATACACATAAAAAATAAATTTGAAACATAAATAAAAAACAAAATGACTATAATTTGACAATAAAAAGCATTATGCTATTATAAATATTACGGTTTTTGCTAAAATACAACATGATAAATTGGAGGATTTGCATGAAATATAAGATTAGCGAATTAGCTAAATTGTTAAATGTGTCAACCAATACAGTAAGGCGATATGAGAGTTATGGTCACATTAAATCAGAACGAGATGAAAATAATACATATAGATATTACAAGAAAGGTGATCTTACTAGATTAATGACAGTGAGAGCATTAAGAAAATATGGATTTGCCCATACAGATATTATAAAGATGAAAGATTATAGCATTCAAGAATTAATTGATCAATATCAAGAACAAGATAAATATATGGAAGACGAAATAACTAATTTGACAAATTTAAGACATCGATTAAGGGATGACCTGATTCTTTTGGAAAAAACAAATAGTAAATATCAAAATCTTTACATAAGAGATTGTATTGCGTATTCCTATGTATTATATCAAAGTGGCGAAAAGTTATTGTTGGAAGAAAATCGGATTAAAAAGATACATGAATATTTATATCTGGCACCTAAAGTACAGATGATCTATATGATTAGAAAAGAAGATATCGAATGTAATGAAATTTCAATCAATATGGGATGGGCTGTAAAGGTAACAGATTTAAAACCATTTAACATAGAAGAAAATGAATACACAGACAGATTTAATTCAAGAAAAACACTCATGAGTTTGGAAAAATTACCTGTAAATATTGAAAAAATCAATAAGATTACTTTTAGACAAAAGAAAAATATTTTTCAAGAACCACTTTCCTATATGAGAGAACATAACCTAAGAATAGATGGGGATTTATTAGGTGTTAGAATAGCTACTATTGTTGAAAATAATGAAGAGTTAGAATATATCTTGTTTAATATTCCAATCGCGGATAATGAGATTGAGTAATTAAGTTATGTAATTTCCTTTTGTGGCAGGAATCTTATTTGGTTCCTGCCACATTGCTGTTGTTTTAAAGTTGGTCTTAATTAACGAAACTTCCTTTGATGTTAGTGCTATGGGTTATTCAATAAATAATTTTTTCATTTAGGCGTAGTAATCTATTAATTAAGATTGATGAAGTTTTCGATATTCTGTTGGTGACATATTATAATTCTTTTTAAAAATAGAACTAAACGCATAAACGGTCGGATATCCAAATCGCAGAGCAATTTGCTCTATTGTATCATCGCTTTGTATCAGATATTTTTCTATTTTTCTAAGTTTGTATTTGGTAATGTATTCTTTCGTAGAGCAATGAAAGGTGGACATAAAGCATTGATACAGGTAACTTTGCGATACGTTTGATAGCTTACATAAATCAGCAACCGTAATATTATGCTCCATATGATCATCAATGTAATTTAAACAAGTTAATATCAGTTCTTGCTTCGTTGCATTAGCTGAACTCCGAGCATATAGGTCACTTTGCTCTTCCTTCATTAGATTTATAATAAGAGTGATTAAATGCATCAAAAAGGATTTACATATATAATAACAGCCAGGAACCCCATCTTTGATTTCCTGAAGTGTATACTCTAGATAATTTAACAAGAAATCAGAGTTTTTCATAGAGGAAATAAAAAGCGGAGTCTTGATGATAGGTATAAAATTATCTGCAATCGCTTTGTCTGAAGTAGAGGTGGAAGAATCTTTGGTTGCTTGCTTTTTCTTTAAAGAGCCAATTGAGCTTGTCTTCTTGTTGATAGCAGTAAAATGAATATGGTAAAACTCCACTGGTTCTTCGCTGATACAATAAGCATCAAACATAGTAAAAGGTGACAGGAAAAAGATAGTCCCTGGTTTTGTTAAGTAATAAACTTCGTTATTACAAACTATCTTACAGCTGCCTTTCTTTAAAACAACTATTTTATAATGACTTAGAACCTCTTTTTTTACACAGCTATTGTGTTTCTGAACAAACAACTGGAACATCAAAAGCTGAAAATCGTATTGGTCCAATTGCTCTGAAAGAATATCTTTTGCTAGATAATCATATCTTGGTGATTTTTTCACAGGTATCTTCCTATTCTATTTTAATATTCTGTTAAATTATTAACGGTACATCTTCTATTATATCGATTATTTCTATCTAAATAAACAGTTTTTTTAATAAAATTTTAAGTTTGCTTGATTTTATTATTAGTTATTATTTTCGTATGAAGTGTTATGATTTTTGAATTGTTAATAATATAACAAATGTTACAATAAAAGTGCAAGCCTTATATAAGACTTGAAATGTTAAAAAAAGAGGGAGAAAGTATAATGAAAATATTATTTCATTATACAATAAGTTTGTATCTGTATAGCAAAAGCACAGACGTCATATAACAGTATGATATACAAAGATAAGAAAGTGTGTGAGATAATATATGGTACACATCTATACACAGAGGGTTAGGAAAGTTACTTATCGACGTTTGTTGCTTCGTATAGTACAAACTTTAAGAAAGGAACGGAGGATAAAATGAAAAAGAAGACATTAGCATTACTTATGGCAACTACTATGGTTGTTTCTGTATTATCTGGATGTGGAAAAAAAGCAGACAATGAAGTATCTAGCACTCCTACTCCAACGGTTGAGGCTACACAGACTCCAGAAAATGAAGATAAGACAGAAGAGGTTAGTTATGACCGCACAGAATCAGCAGATGTAATTGTTGTTGGTGGTGGCGGAGCTGGTTTATCAGCAGCGTTAGAGGCATCTAGCAACGGAGCTTCCAGTGTTATTGTTCTTGAGCAATTAGGGATGACTGGTGGAGAATTGAATGCTACAAGCGGAACAATTTCCGGCGCTGAAACAATCATTCAGGAATTAGATGGTTTCACAGAAGATACCTTAGAGTCGTATAAGCAAGATATCATTCACGAAGGTTCTAAGCAGGGTGGTAAGCCAAACGAAGCATTAATCGATGTTTATGTAGAAGCTGCTAAGGATTCCGTAAACTGGATGTGGGAACTTGGGTTAAAGGATTATGAGTTCGCTACTGATAAAGAGGGGAGAAAGTCTGTCTTTGCTCCAGAGCATACACTTTTCTCTTACCCAAGAAGTTACAAGCCAAAGGCAAAAGACACTTCTACCTACAAATCTGCAACTCATGAATTATTAGATACAAAAGTGAAGGAAGACGAAAATATCCGTGTAGACTTAAACACAACCGCAGTTGGTTTACTTGGTAACGACAAGGGACAGGTACTAAGCGTTGTAGCTGAGAATAATGGAGAAAAAGTATTATATACCGCAAATAAAGGTATTGTAATGGCTACTGGTGGATATTCTGCAAATGCTAAATTAATCGAAGCATTTAACCAAGAAGCACATGGTGTGATCACTGGTGGTTTAAGTAGCGCCATGGGTACAGGAATTTATCTTATGCAAGAAGTTGGTGGAGCGATTACAGAAGAAGCAATGAGCTGGGTACCAACATTCCCAATGGGTCTTGAAAATCCAAGCGTTCCAGGAACAGGACGTATTATGACAACGAAGACTCAGTTTGCAGGTGGTATCTTAGTAAATAAGAATGGTGAGCGTTTCGTTGATGAGACAAGCGCTGACAACGCAGCTCGTGAGAAAGCACTTGAAATCCAGCCAGAGGGTATTCAGTGGGAAGTTTACACAGAAGATATTGTTGAGGATTTATTAAAGAGTTCTGTTGGTGGTATGTATCAATTCTTCTTCATGACAGAAGCAGGTGCTGGTTACATTGAAAGTGCATCTTCTCTAGAAGAATTAGCAAAAGTAATCGAGGTTCCATATGAGAACTTAAAAGCAACAGTAGAAAGCTACAATGCTCATGTTGAAGCTGGCGATGTAGATGAATTTGGTCGTAAGTTTGTAGAAGAAGAGGGTAACTCCTTTAATGTAGCAGTGAATAAGATTGAAGGCGATAAGTTTTATGCCGTAAAGATTAAGCCTCTTTGTGTCATCACAATGGGTGGTGTTCAGGTTAACACAGACATGCAGGTAGTAAATGAGGCGGGAAATGTAATCCCTGGTTTATACGCAGCTGGTGAAGTTGTTGGTGGCGTATGGGGACGTTATATCTCCAGTGGTGTTGGTGTTATGGGTTCTGTAGCATTTGGACGAGTTGCAGGAAAGAACGTAGCTACCTTACCATTAGCAACAGGCGAAGAAGTTAAGCCAGCATCAAACTTAATTGATAAGAGCTTATTCATAAAAGATGAAGCAACATCAGAAGATATCTTTGATATGAATGTGTCCTTAAAAGATGGTGAATATGAAGCAAGCGTTGCAGGTCAGGAAGGTACTATGACAGTGAAAGTTACGATCACTGGTGGCAAGATTGCTAACGTAGAAATTTTAGAGCAGCATGAAACAGAATCCATCGCAAAAGGTGCCTTAGAAAGCATTCCAAAGGCAATCGTGGATGCAAATTCTGTAAATGTAGATGCATACTCCAGTGCAACATTAACTTCGAACCGTATTAAAGAAGCAGTTGCGGCATGTTTAGAGCAAGCAAAGAACTAAATAGAATTTGAAATTGGTAGTAAAGTTATAAAAAGGAGAATCAGATAAAATGCGTGCGTTTTGTCTGATTCTTCTTTTATTTATGACCAGGAAAAGTTTGTAAATCGTGATTTTTCTTGTTTGCGATATAGAATTTAATGAAGTAATAACTATTAATTAGTAAATGGTTCTGAGAAAAGGACAAGAAGGGAAACTATAATATAAGAAGATACAAGCTTATATAATTATCAAACTTTAAAAAAAATTAAAAAAACGATTTCATAAAAAAGTACCACAATTTGAGTAGATAAAAGAATAAAAACAATTTTAGGAATATTACAATAATGTAAGTTTTGTGTAAGGTGAATCGATGGATGATAAAAAAACACCATGCTATAATTTCATTATGAAATGAGAGGTGGATTATATGAAGAAGAAATTTATCTGGATCATTAATTTAATAATACTTTGCATCTTTATATTAGGCCTTACAAAAGTTATGCCAATCCTATCAAGTGGATATAAAATGTATCAAAATGCAGTAAATGAGAATAGCGTAGAAAGCGTTGTTGATAAAATAAAAGAAAAAGAAGGATATTTCACGCTTGATACAATTCCTGAAGACTATATTGAAAAGTTACTACAATCAGAGGATAAACGATTTTACTATCACTTTGGTTTGGATCCAATTGCCATGACAAGAGCAATGTTTAACAATATTAAGTCAGGTTCTTATGTGCAAGGGGGAAGCACTATCACTCAACAGCTTGCAAAAAATATGTACTTTTCATTTGAAAAGAAATTAGATAGAAAAGTGGCAGAGGTGTTTGTTGCTTTTGAATTAGAAAGAAATTATTCCAAAGATGAAATTTTGGAGCTTTATCTTAATGTTATTTATTTTGGGGAAGGTTGCTACGGGGTGAAAGAAGCAGCGAACCATTATTATGGAGTTGAACCTCAAAACTTAAATGAAGAACAGATTGGGGAGCTGGTATTTACGATTAAGAGCCCGAATAATTATAATCCGAATGTTTATGGAGGAGGGGTATAAGGGAGATGCAGATACGTATGTGAAATGTGCTAGATAAGTAAAGATGAGTCAAAGGTTTGTTTATTAGTATAAGAAGAGGCAACTTTATATTTAGTATTGAAGTTAGGACTATTATATTATATAAAAGAATTTTGGAAGTTGATAAACATTGCTCTTTTTATGTCCTAATCATATCGGAATTTTAGTGGTGTGGGATGAAAAAAACAAGAATATGTGTTATGAAAGTAAAAGATGAATCTCATAGATATCTAAACAATAATACTTGCTATAAACTATTATTTATGCTAATATAATAGAATGTATGTTCGATAAGAGAATCACAGGCATCCTAAATTATCCCAAATATATTTGGGGTATTAAAGAAACAATTTTGTGATATAAATGAATAATGAAGATCGTATAGATTAAAGGAGAAAAACAATGTATAAATCCATAGATTTATTTGCAGGAATTGGTGGCATTAGAAAAGGATTTGATAATGCATTTGGAAATGACATTAAAACAGTATTTGTCAGTGAATGGGATCAATATGCACAAAAAACTTATAGAGCAAATTATGAAGATGATTTTGAAATTGCTGGGGATATAACGCAAATTGATGAAAAAGATATTCCTAAATTTGATATCTGTTTAGCTGGATTTCCTTGCCAGGCATTTTCATTAGCAGGAAAAAGAAAAGGGTTTGATGATGATTATAAGGGAATGTGCAGAGGAACTTTGTTTCAAGATGTTGTACGAATTTGTGAATATCATCAACCAAAGGTTATTTTTTGTGAAAATGTTAAAGGATTGATGATTCATGATAAAGGAAGAACATTTAAAGTCATCAAGTGGGCATTTGAACAGATAGGGTATACAGTTTTTGATAAAGTTCTTAACAGTAAAGATTTTGGTGTCCCACAAAATAGGGAGCGCATATATATTGTTGCGTTTAGAAACGATATAGATAGTAAAAACTTTAAATTTCCTAATGGAGACAATTCTAATACTTGTTTAAAGGATATTATTGAAAAAGAACCAGTAAGTGTTAAATACTATCTATCGACAACTTATATGGAAACATTAAGGAAGCATAAAGAAAGACATTTAGCAAAGGGAAATGGGTTTGGATATGAAATAAGGGATTTAAATGGACAAGCAGGAGCCATTGTATGCGGTGGTATGGGACGGGAAAGAAATCTTATTATTGATCATAGATTAAAAGACTTTACTCCAGTAACTCACATTAAAGGAGAAGTTAACCGACAGGGAATAAGAAAAATGACTCCTCGTGAATGGGCAAGACTACAAGGGTTTCCTGAAGATTTTAAGTTGGTATTAGCTGATACACACTTATATAAGCAGTTTGGAAATAGTGTAACTGTAAATGTTATCGAGACAATTGCAGATGAGATAAGGAGGGTTTTAATAAATGATAAAAGGTAATAAAGGCGAGTGGAGCGAATTATATGTTTTGCTAAAATTATTAGCAGATGGTAAGATTTATGCAGCAGATGATCAGGTTCAAAAATTAGGTCATATTTATTTCCCAATACTAAAAATATTACGTGAAGAAGTAAGAGGTAGAAAAATAGAATACTCCATTAACGAACAGGAAATAGAATTGTATATAAATAACAAAAAAATAAAAAATATCAGCAGAGAAATGCTGGATAAAGAAGCTCAGTTTTTATATAATCAAATTGTTTCGGGAATTAATAGAACATTCGGATTAGCACAAACAGAAGAATTTATCAGAAATTTAGAATGTACTAAACTATCAGCGTCTTCTACGAACAAAACAGATATTTTGATACAAATTCATGATATTCATACAGGTTATGAACCGATATGTGGATTCAGTATAAAATCTGAACTAGGAAGTGAACCTACATTGCTTAACGCGTCGGGTGCAACGAATTTTGTTTATGAAGTTTTAGGAATTTCCGATGAACAAATGATAATGATTAATTCTTTAGATAATCCTAAAAGTAAAATAAAAGACCGTATGGATAAAATATTCTCAATCGGAAATCTTAGGTTTGTAAAAACAAAAAATAATAATTTTGCTACAAATTTAATGCTTATCGACAGCAGAATGGAAGAGTTTATGGGAGAAATACTCCTGTGCTATTATCGTGACAATGAATCTGATTGTATGAAAATAATTCAAAAGATTGAAGAGAGAAATCCTCTTAATTATCCTAAAAAAGGATTTTATGAATTTAAATTCAAAAAGTTCCTTTGTTCAGTTGCTCTAGGGATGATGCCATCAAAAAATTGGAATGGACGCGATGAAGCAAATGGTGGATATATTATAGTTAAATCTGATGGAGATGTATTGGCTTATCATATTTATAATAGAGACTATTTTGAGAATTACTTAATAAATAATACAAAACTTGAGAGAGGTTCTACGAGTAAACATGGATTTGCATCAATATATAAAGAAAATGAAAAAATGTACATAAATCTTAATTTACAGGTTAGATTTAAATAAAACTAAACTTGAATATGTTATTTGGCGTTTTTACTTATACAGAAGTTATTCAATATAGAATGAATCATTTTTTCTTTGTATAGTAAGGTTGTTTAATTAACACCAACTCATCCACCGTCCTCCATTAGTCAAAACTAACATGAGGACGGTTTTTCCATCTTCCCATCACCCCCCAAATAGTATAAAATAACCTTATCTACATAAGATTGGAGAAACCAACATGAGTACCTATTACATAAATAAAAATACACAGATTGATACCAGTAATTTAGAAAATAACATGCTTACAACACCAGTAAAACTTGCAATCAAACGATTCTATCGTGACATGGAACATACTCTTTGTAATTCCAGTGAACTCGGAATGAATCTCGTTCTATCTACGGAAGAAGGGGAAGCGGAGAGTTTTCAAATCTATGGTGAACTAGATAACTCGATTATGGTAAAGGCATCAGATGCGCTAGGTTTTATCTACGCTCTAAACTACATAAGTGAGAATGCACTTGGTGTAACACCTTTTTGGTTCTGGAACGATCAAGTATTTACGAAGAAATCATCCGCAACCGTATTAACAGATCGAGAAAAAATTACCTCTAAGAAAGCAAAAGTTAAATATCGTGGCTGGTTTATTAACGACGAGGTCTTACTCTCCACATGGAAGGTAGAAGGAAGTCTTTCCTATGCATGGGAGATGGCGATGGAAGCGTTGCTACGCTTGGGCGGTAATATGGTAATACCGGGTACGGATTCCAACTCAAAGACCTATCGTAAACTTGCATCCGATATGGGATTATGGATTACACATCACCATGCAGAACCTTTGGGCGCAGAGATGTTTGCAAGAGCATATCCACATCTAAATCCTTCTTATGATGAGCATCCGGATTTATTTCAAAAGCTTTGGAGAGATGGTATCGAGGGGCAGCTAGAGGATAAGGTTATCTGGAATCTTGGTTTTCGTGGGCAAGGAGATCTTCCCTTCTGGGAAAATGATCCTAAGTATGCGACACCTAAGCAAAGAGGAGAATTAATTAGTTCCTTAATAAAGTTACAATACCAGATGGTTTGTGAAAGAGTTAAGGATCCAGTATGTTGTACAAACCTCTACGGTGAAATTATGGAGTTATATCAAGAGGGTATGTTAGACTTACCGGAAGGTATTATTAAGGTGTGGGCGGATAATGGTTACGGGAAGATGGTCTCAAGAAGACAGGGGAATAACAATCCTAGGGTGTGTTCTTTACCAAGTAAGGATAAGAAGGAGTCGGAAGGCTTTACTCATGGAATCTACTATCATGTTTCCTTCTATGATTTACAAGCTGCAAATCACATGACAATGTTTCCGAATTCTATGGAGTTTGTTGGGAAAGAGTTAGAGAATGCATTTCACTCGGGTGTAAATGAGTTTCTCATCGTGAATTGTTCTAATATCAAACCACACGTTTATCCGCTGGACTGTATTAGTAAGCTTTGGAGGGATGGTGTAATCGATGCGAAGGAACATAGAAATCAGTATGTAAATAAATATTATGGTACCCTCGTGGAAGAAATTGCAGAGTGCTTTTCTGATTATGCAGATTGTATGGTTCCTTTTGGTGAACAGGAGGATGAGCATGCAGGAGAACAGTTCTATAACTATACAGTTAGACAGTTTGCGCATCATATAATGAAAGGTGAAAAGATTTTAGGAGAAAGAAATTCGCCGGTAAAAGGGCTGTTATGGTTAAATCTTGGAGATGAGAATACGCTTACAATCTCAAATCAAGTATCTTGGTTTCAATCTCGAATGCTAGAAGCAAAGGTTAAAATTCAGAGATTATTTGCTAAATGTGAAGCAATAGTAACTGACTTATCATTAATAGGAATAAATAAGAATCAGTATTCTAAATCAGATGTATCATTAGATGTACCAGAGGTTAATGCAATCGAGAGATTTAAAAGAGATAATTCAGCAGAAACATTAGTCCTGGATAGCATCTGGTTACAAGTAAAGTTTCATTTGTTATGTATTGAGGGAGCTATTTCTTTTTGTGACGGGTTTCATTATTATGAAAATGGAGAGTTAAAAAAAGCATTTTATCACATGGGATTGGCATCGGAGAAATTTCAAAGTGCAAATGATAATCTTCGAGCAAGAGAACATGGAAAATGGAAAGGGTTTTATGAAAATGACTGCCTTTGCGATGTAAAGCAAACAGCGTATGTGCTTCGCCATGTGATGGGTTATATAAGAAACCTTGGGGATGGTCCACATTTTTATGAGTGGCAACGTGAAGTTTTGTATAAAGAAGAAGATCGTAGAGTTGTGTTAATTACGAATATGGAAAATCATTTGACAGACGAAGAATTATTTGATTGTATGAAAGATAAGCTAGGAAAGAACGATGGTATGAACAGAGGGTGTTATAAAGAAGGCATTAAACAGTGGGGAATGAATAGAAGATAATAACAGAGTGTATAAAACAGAATATAACAGATTCCTTTCGTTAGTTATCAAAAAAATAAAAGGACTAAAAGCCCAGATAGAATAAAATATTTGGGCTCTTTGTGTTAAGGACCATATCAATTCTATTTCTACATCGAGATAGTATTCTTATTCTTACTATTTGTAGGAACATCAACACTATCAAGCAATTCTAAGGCATCACCATCTGTAATTAAAACAAGAACCAAATAAGTAACTATAAAAAATGCTCCGAAGCTACCAAAGGAAAAGTCCCGAAGAAGAGCAGAGTTTTCTTCATGTTGCAGCACATAAGATAAATTATAAAAAAAGTTCATAATTAAGGAAAAGCTAAGGAAAGCATAAAGATAGTCCCTTTCTCATTTTATTATAGATTATTTTGCTTTTCCTATAGTATATCTGTTATAATATGGATAATCAAGGAAAAGATTTACGTAATGCGAATGTATTAGAAATAATTAATTTATAAATATTTTCCCACAAAATTAATATCGAGCTGAATAGGTAGATAACAACAGATGTTCTTAGGAGGATTGTTATAGGTACTGAAAGCTAAAGTCAAAAAAGAACCAACCCATAGGTGAGGAGGAGATAACTATAAGTAACCTACAAAAGTTATATCAGTCAAGAAAAATATATGATTTAGAGGGAACAGAAAAGCTTTTTGTTGCGGCCATAAGAGATAATTTGGCGTTTCATAATCAGCACTGTAAACGCTATGCGCAGATATTAATAAAACAGGGAATAGCGTATGCGGATATTCAATCCATAGAGGACTTACATAGAATACCGCCTCTTCCTACGTTATATTATAAAAAGCAAAAGATAGCTTCCCTACCTTGTAAGAAGATGGTGATAAAAGCAACTTCCTCAGGAACAAGCGGGTCGAAAAGTCAGATCGGATATGATGCAAAAGGGTTATATTTCGGGGCACATATGGTGTATCGAATTGCCAAGTACCATAAGCTCTTATCCTCGAAACCGACGAATTATATCATTCTTGGATATCAACCAAACAAAGAAAATCAAGCAGTAACAGCAAAGACTGCGCTTGGGGCAACTTATTTAGCACCGGCGAAGGAAAGAGTCTATGCGCTACAATATGTGAATGGAAATTATGAGCTTAATATAAAAGGAATGATGAAAGCGTTAGTTAAGTTTAGTAAGCAGTCAAACCCTGTTCGTATCCTTGGCTTTCCAGCCTATGCTCTATTCTTAGCAAATGAATTAGAGAAACGAAAGAAACGAATCATATTACCGAAAGGCTCCAAAGTAATTCTTGGAGGAGGATGGAAACAGTTTTATTCTGAGCGAGTAGAAAAGGATGTCCTTTATCAAAAACTTTTTTTAACGCTTGGTATAGAAGAAGAGAATATTCGTGAGTTTTATGGAGCGGTAGAGCACCCGATGTTATACTGTGACTGTAAAAATCATCATTTTCATGTACCAATCTATAGTCGTGTTATTGTAAGAGATGTTGACACCTTGTTACCTGTGGCAAATGGGAAGGTGGGAATTCTAAATTTTCTTACGCCTTTAATGGAAAGTATGCCTTTAACGAGTGTAATGACAGATGATTTAGGTGTGTTGCATGATGGGGCTGAATGCGGTTGTGGAAATTTAGCACCTTACTTTGAAGTCATTGGCAGAGCTGGGCTTCGTGACATCCATACCTGTACGCAAGGAGCAGAAGAACTGCTAGGAGGTAGGAAAAAATGATACTATATGGTGGTGAATTACTAGAGTCTAGTCAGACAAAACAAGCATTGAAAGATTTATATCCTAAAATTCTCTCAACGCTAAAGCGAGGACTCTTACCTTCTAAAGTAGTAATTATGGCTTGCCATCAGTTGTCAAAGCGTATTATTTCTGGGGATTATCAAGAACTACTGGGAGAGTTTTTAACGGAGGAACAGATTGCAAAGGCTGCGCAAATGTTATCGGCAGAGTGTTTAGTTAGTAAAATTAGAATAGAGCTTGGAGCAGCCGTCGGGGAATGTCTTCCAGAGACATCCCATCAGATCATGCCCTTGGGGGTATTGTTTCATATCGCTGCTGGCAATATGGAGGGGTTGCCTGCTTATAGTGTAATAGAGGGACTTCTAGCAGGGAATATCAATATCGTTAAATTACCTGCAGCTGATTCAGGACTGACCGTTAGGTTATTGCGAGAGTTAATTCGTGTAGAACCAAAGATCAAAGATTATATCTATGTATTTGATACTCCGTCAAGTCATTTAGAAGAGTTAAAAATGATGGCGAAGATGGCAAATGGCATTGTTGTCTGGGGTGGAGATGAAACTATAAAGTCAGTAAGAAACTTAGCTTCTGTTGATACCAGATTGATTGAATGGGGACATAGAAAGAGCTTTGCTTATCTAACAAAGGAAGCAATTACAGATCAGGTCTTAATGGAGCTTGCAACTCATATAGTAACTACAAAGCAATTACTTTGCAGTTCTTGTCAGGGAATTTATCTTGATACGGATGTGATAGAGGAATTGGAAAGCTTTTGTGAGCGATTTTTACCAATCCTAGAAAATGCTGTAGCAAAAGAAGAACCTCCTGCAATAGGAACGAGAGCACAGATTTCAATTTTACTGTATCATGAGGAATTAACTGAGACAAAAGGGAAATTATACAGAGGAAAACATTGTAGTTTAAAAGCGTTACCAGATGCAGAACTAACCTCATCCTATACCCATGCAAATATGTGGGTTAGAGGGCTTAAGAGAACTGACATCATAGAGAAATTGCACAAGAACAAAGGGTACTTACAGACAGTTGGTTTGGTTTGTCAGGAGAAAGAATGGAATGAATTATCGAATTATTTTTTCCTGGCAGGAGCGACCAAAGTCACAGTTCCTAAATACATGTCCTATATGGATGTACTTGAAACTCACGATGGAGAATATCCACTAAGAAGGTACGTAAGAATTGTGAATGGAAGAGTTTTATCTTAATCTTCGATATGGGAAAGGATACAAATCACATTTCTTCTCTGTTTTAGTGAAGCATAGGAAGCGTACTTTTCCTTATTCAGAATATTTTAGTAAGGAGGATTTACGATGAGTTCGTTTCAGGATTTACGAATTGTGGACAATTTTTACCAAACGTCAGCATTTTTTCCAATGCCGACCGTTTTAGTAAGTACTTTAGCGGAAGATGGGAAAACATCCATTGGAGCATACTCTCTATGTTTTCCATACTATATCGCTGGAAGAGAGTATTATGCGATGCTCTTAGAGTGTAGGAATTCTTCAAATACAGCTCAAAATATCTTAAGAAATGGGACATGTGCTTTGAATTTTATTGAAGATAACATAGAAGATTTTAGAGAAGCTGTTAGATTAGGATTCCCAGGTGAAACTGCTACAGAAAAGATGGCAGACTGCAAGTTTTCCCTTGAAGAAGGTCTTACAGGGGAAGGCGAAACCAAACGTCCTCTTGTCATTTCAAAGGCATATCAGGTGTTTGAGTGTACTTGGCTTTCTGATTTAGAAGGCGCAAGGGAAGATTGCAAAAAGGTTGGACAGTTAGAGGGAGTTGATCCTCCTTATCGGAATTTTAATGGGATAACAAGTAAATTTGGAGCGCATTTTATCCTGAGAATTGATAAAATCCTGATGAAGCAAAAACAATATGATGCAATTATCGATGGGATAAAAGCATCTGCATTTCCAAGAGTTCCGGTAGATTATGGATATCGTGATTCTACGAATTTTTGGTATACGAAGTTTCGTCGTCCGAAGGCAGTAAAGATTCCTGCTGGAAAAGAAGCGGATATAACTTCTGTTATATATGCAGCAAATCGCATGGATGCGGAGATAAAATTTTCAAAAGAAGCGTGTCAGAAGTTAGTAAGAGTACCACGCATCTTCTTAAAATCAGCGTTACAGGGTTGTATTGATTGGGCGAAAGGTAACGGTGTAACTCTAATTACAGAAGAGCATATGCAGATTATTATTGATAAGAGATCGAAGGAGAAGAGATAATTAAGGAAATATTATAGATTACAAATGATTTTCTTTAGAAAATAAAACGTATGGTTGCTATCATAACTGCACACCTTTCCTTTCGTAATTTCATTTCCTAATATCAAGCTAACATGTTTTTAATTTGGCTCTGTCACAACATATGGTTGAAAATGAAATTAAATTAGCAGGGCATAAAATGCTCTGCTAATTTAATTTCTTTATTACGTATTATATCAAGATTGAGATCTTCAATCATTAATAAGTTTTCGTTCTAACACATAGTAAGAATGATATTTTGTTCCATCTCCGCCAATTAGAACTTTATCTGTTGATATAAAACCACAATTTCTTAATGCCTGTATACGTTCAATTGCAGTTGAGATTGCTTTTGTTGCAATTTTATCGCAATAAAAAAGCTCATATGTATCAGAAATGATAAGATTAAGAATATCTTCAATGATAGATTCTTTCTCATAATCACTTGCTAAATCCAAGCGGAGTAATCCCGTATTGGTAAAATAGTCGTTTGCATCTCGATGGAAGAGTTCTATTGTACCAATTGCTTTATTCGTACTTTTATCAATAATACTCCATCTGACAAAATATTTTTCTTGATAGGAGTACAGCCAAAACTCAATCGCTTTCTCCATTTTTTCCATAGTATCATAATAGAAGGTATCTCCGTGACAGTTATCGCTGTTGAAAAAAGGAAGCGATTTTTTGTCTGAATAAACCTTAAGTAAACTATCAATATCAGAATTTGATACCATTCTTAATAAAAAATTTTCATTTTCAAATTTGGGTACATTCTCATAAACATTAAGCATATCTTTTTCTCCTTTCATTATCTTTTTCAACGAAATCTCAGTTTACTTTGATTATCCTTGGTATAATGCTGATTCTGATTTGATTTTATCACCATATCTGCAAACGGAGAAGCGGCATAGCCAAAGCTATACCGTTACCCACAAACAATCTAATACAAGTAGTATCATTTCTTTGGTTTTCCTTGAAATCTCTTTTTAATAACGGCACTAACAACCTTATAGACAGGGTGCTCAAAACGTCTTGTAACATTTTTAAGTTGCTTACGGATTTCAATTGTTTGTGGACAGTGAGTTTCACATTTTCCACATTGTACACAAAGCGAAGCATTACTTTTTTTATCTCGCATGGTGGTACACATTATATATTCTTTGAAAGCTTTTTTATAGCTTTCTGCGTAACTTACATTATAACAACGAAAGACACCAGGTATATCGACTCCCTTTGGACAAGGTAAGCAATAGCCGCAACCAGTACAAGGAACTTTGATTTTATCATTCAGTGCTTTCTTTACCTGATCATAAAGGTGCATTTCCTTTTCTCCAAGTTCGCCAACAGAAGAGCTAGAAGCAATTCGAATATTTTCCTTTAACATTTCCATAGAATTCATTCCAGATAATACAACACTGACTTCCGCCTGATTCCATAGCCAACGAAGTGCCCATTCGGCAGGGCTGCGTTTTGGATCTGCTTTTGCAAATAAGTCCAGAGCCTTCTTTGGCAGATTGTTAACAAGGCGACCTCCACGAAGGGGTTCCATAATAATGACAGGGATGTTTTTACTTGCCGCTTTTTTTAGTCCTGCAACACCGGCTTGACTATGTTCATCCATATAATTATACTGTATCTGACAGAAGTCCCATGGATATGCATCAAGTAATTCTTGAAATGCTGTGGTATTTCCATGATAAGAAAACCCAATCCGCTTAATAATACCTGCCTGTTTCTTCGACTCTAGCCAGTCTGGAATCCCTAGTTCTATAAGGCGGTTCCATACATTAACGTCAGGAAGCATATGCATCAAGTAATAATCGATATAATTAGTTTTTAGACGCTTTAACTGTTCATCAAAAAAGCGGTCGATATCGCCAGACTTTTTAATCAGATAATGTGGTAACTTTGTAGCTATCATTACTTTTTCACGACAGTTATGTTTTTGGAATATTGTCCCGAGAGCTTCTTCACTGCCAGAGTAAATATAAGCGGTATCAAAGTAATTAATACCATGTTCAATTGCATATAGTATTTCTCGTTCCGTTTCCTCCATATCGATGGCTTTTCCCTTTTTAGGGAAACGTAAGCAACCAAAGCCTAAGATAGAGAGGGAATCGGTCTGATTTGGATTTCTGTAATTCATAGTGACCTCCCCATTTGGTAAGTATCGTACCTAACTTGGTAACGTATTCTTGCCGATAATTTTAACATAGGAAGGAAGACAGTACAAGCGATTTGAGGAGATCAAAGAAAGGAGAGCCGTAGAGGATTCTAAAAAATTATTTATTAATAATAAAATATTTAAGAATCATGCTTTCCTCCTTGTTACTCTTTAGTAACAAAAGGGTAGGATTAATAAGGCAGCATAAAGAAAACTACGGATAGGAAGTATATGAATATAACTATTTTTAATGAAGGTAGAGATGAAAGAAGAAAACCAGAGGTATTAGAGGTATATCCTAATGGTATAGGCGGAGTTCTTCGAGATATTGTGCTAGAGATGGAGGAGACCAATCTACTTACCATAGGTTGTTTATATGATGAGGAATGTGGTTTGACAGAAGATATTCTAGAAAAGACAGATGTCCTCATCTACTGGTCACATGGGGGAAATCATGAGTTTCCAGATGAGATAGCAAAACGAGTACAAAACCATGTACTTCGTGGGATGGGATTTATAGTACTTCATTCCGCAATTGGTTGTAAAGCTTTCACCTCTTTGATGGGAACCACCTGTACGTTCCGTTATCATCATGATGATAAAGAACATGTGATTTGTTGTAATCCAACTCACCCGATTGCGCAAGGAGTAGATGACAGATTTGTATTAGAAGTAGAAGAAACTTATGGTGAATTTATGGATATTCCAAAGCCAGATGATATCATCTTCATAGGTTGGTTTAGTAGCGGTGAAGTATGTCGTAGCGGATGTACGTTTACTAGAGGAAATGGGAAGATATTTTTCTTCCAACCAGGACATGAAACCAATCCTTCCTTTTACCACCCTCAAGTTAGAAAAATCATTCAGAATGCTTGTCACTGGGCAACACCAACCAGAAAACTACCTAAGGTATCTGAGTATGTCGCACTGTAAATAAAGTGTGAACTATGAAAACTAGTATAAGTAAATTAATAGTGTGAAAAAAGGTATCGTGATTGTCTTTAAACTAATCAAGGTACCTTTTTCAGATTTAAATATTATTTTTTATGAAGTTTAACCATAGGTTTTATTATTTCTTTATTTTGCGACTACACCTATTTTAATTCTGACAAGGAAAAGCTCGAGGAGATTTCCAATCTTATTTAGAATGTGATACAGTATGCTTTCTAAAAGATAGGATCTACAGCATGATGTCTAAATTAAATAGGATCTACAGCATTCTGTCTAAATAAGATATGAGATACAGCATGCCGTCTAATCTCTTTAAAACATCCCAAACATCCAAAACACCCAAGATATCCAAAACACCCAAGATATCCAAAACACCCAAGATATCCAAAACACCCCAAAAAACCAAAACATTATTGCTGATAAACAATTTGTTATGTAAGAATAAAGAAATGGAAACACTTTAATATAAAAATACAAAATTCCAAAACTATAAAAATAAGCCTGCAACACAAGTTGCAAGCTTTTAATATCCTAGTCAGAATTTGCAGTATGTAATTTAATCAAATAAAACTTAAGCAATTTCTGATTTTTAGCTATACTATATTATTTATCTTACCACATCTTAAATTATAAGTCTAGTATTATTTTTTTTTTCTGATAAAATTTTGTACAGAAAGGAAATCAGTGTACAAAATATTCGAAAAACGTTGCGTTTGAGTTGTAGATGGATGAAGAAACAGGGCTGTTACAGTACTATTTTGTACAGCCCCATGCGCAAAACCCGTGCGCAGAATGGAGGAATGATGGAGATAGATTGTTATAGCAGAGAGTATGAAGAGCAGCATTTAAAAGAATGTGTGAACGTAATCGAACAAAATATTGAGAAATATGCAAATCAAGAAGCGATTCTTGCTGGTGATATCAAAGAGATGTATGATCATTACCATGATGATAGTCCAGAGATTTATACGGAATTATCGAATACAATGACCATGCATGGAAGTATAAAGAGAGCACTGAATAAAAATCGAAAGGCACTTCAGAAGCCTTATTTTGGTCGAATTGATTATCTGGATCATGAAGATGACAAAAAGAGCTCCTTATATTTAGGAAAACACGGTGTTATGAAAAGTTCTACGGAGATTGAAGTTGTCGACTGGAGAGCTCCGATTTCTAGTGTTTACTACGAAAGTGAGGTTGGTGAATGTAACTATAGAGTACCTGAAGGGGAGTACAGGGACATCACTCTAAATCTGAAGCGAACTTACGAGGTTGAAAAGGATAAGTTATTTGATTTCTATGACTCCGAAGTTGTTGCTAATGATGAGCTATTAACGAAGTATCTAGCAAAGAATAAAGAAGCAGTGTTAGGTGAAATTATTGCAACGATACAAAAGGAACAAAATGATATTATAAGACAGTCACCTTTTCACAATGTTGTTGTTCAAGGAGTAGCAGGGAGTGGTAAGACTACGGTTGCGATGCATCGAATTTCCTATATTCTGTATAACTACCAGGAGAAGTTTCGACCAAAGGAGTTCTTTATCATAGGTAGTAACCGAATCTTACTGGATTATATCACAAGTGTATTACCTGACCTGGATGTTTATGGAATTAATCAGATGACGTTAGAACAGTTTTGTCTTCACTTATTAGAAGAAGAGATTATTAATGATAAGTATAAGATTATATCACATAATCAAAATAATAAAAAAGAATATAGAAAGTTTGCTGAAAGAAAAGGATCATTATCGTTTCTTAAGGAGTTAGATGCATATTTATGCCAGAGAGAGATTGACATGATTCCAAGAAAAACAGTGGTATATGGAGATGAAGTTCTTTTCTCGGAAGAAGCATTTGATGATTTCATGAAAAACAATAAAAGGTGGTCAACGCATGCGAAAATCACAATGTTAAATGAAAGAGCTCTTAATAAAATAAAGAACTACTTTACTGGTAGAGACTATGAGTATGAAAAAGAAGAAAGAAAAGCAGCTATCAAACAATTTAATAATTATTATGGGCCGAAGAAGTGGAAGTATTCGATTATCACACTCTATCAAGAATTTCTACAGTCGATGCTTTCAATAACCGAAGGAGAGGAACAACTTGGTATACAGGACTGTATCTTAAGCATTTCCAAAAAAGAAGTAGATGTTTATGATTTAGCTGCTCTTTTGTATATTAAGCGACGCATGGTACTCACAGAGGAGTTAGAAGATGCAAAGCATGTTGTGATCGATGAAGCTCAGGATTATGGCTCTATGGTATTCGGAGTTTTACGATATGTGCTTCCACGCTGTACTTTTACTGTAATGGGTGATGTTTCTCAGAATATTAATTATGATTCTGGTATGAATGATTGGGAAGCTTTAAAACAAGAGGTATTTAATAAGGAAAGAGATACCTTTGGTGTATTAGCGAAAAGTTATCGAAATACAATAGAAATCTCTAATTATGCGACCAGTATCTTATCTCATTGCACGTTTCCTACGTATCAAGTAGAGCCGATCATTCGACATGGAGCTACGGTTGCAAAGCATCAAGTAAGTAAGGAATCGGAGCTGGTATCAAGTGCAGTAAACATTATAAAGACTTGGCAGGAAAATGGGTACGATACCATTGCTGTTATCTGTAAGGATAGTGAAAGCACAGAAAAGGTAAGTAGACTACTCGGAAAGCACAGAAAAGTAATGGAAGGTAGCTTAGAAAACGCTGTATTTTCAAAAGGTATCATGGTACTTCCAATACAATTAACCAAAGGTTTGGAGTTCGATACGGTTCTGTTATGGAATCCAGATCAAAACAGCTATGAGAAGAATGATGCGAATGCAAAACTACTTTATGTAGCTGCAACAAGAGCTTTGCATGAGCTAACGATAGTTTATCAAAACAGACTATCGGAATTATTATAAGATAATACTTGAAAGCTTAGCAGTTGGTAAATAAGCTTATTTAAAAGAACAGCGATAGAACTGAGCTTATAATTCTTAAAAATATGATAAGTAAAAAAGGCATAAGGATTTTCTAAAAAGCTGAATGATTCACATTCTAGAAGCATTTAATTTTAGAAGAATTAAGATCCTTATGCTTTTTTACATTGGTTATAGGTTATTTCTCAAGAACCTATCTTAGATTACTTGTAAATAAATAGTAAGACGTAAAAATATTATAAAGAGGGGGTTGAAAAAAATAGTCAATTCTATATACTGAAATTGACTAAATCGGTTAGGAAAAGGGGGGGAGTAGTTGAACGAGAAATTTATGGAGCTTCCAGAGGAAAAACAGTTAAAGGTAATCAATGCTGCCATGGAGGTTTTTGCGAAGAATGAATATAAACATGCAGTTACCGATGACATAGCATCGAAGGCAGGAATCTCGAAAGGATTATTGTTTTATTATTTTAAAAATAAGAAGAATTTATATCTTCATGTATTCCATTATACAATGGATGTTATGCGTAAACAGATTTTAGATGAAAAATTTCAGGAAATTGATGATTTCTTTGAATTATTGGAGTATGCATCTTATAAAAAGTGTGCGATAATAGAAAAAAATCCGTATCTAATGGATTTTACTATGAAGTGTATCTTCGGGGATAAAGAGAATGTGTCGCCAGAATTACAGAAAGACATTTCGAAAGAGACGGGTACGATTTATTCCGTGTATTTTAAAAATATCAACTTGAATAAGTTTCGTGAGGATATCTCTCCTGAATATCTGACTAGAATGCTTACTTGGATGTCTGAGGGTTATGTGCTTGAGAAAAAGATGCAAGGTAAGTGTCTTATAATTGAGGATATTATGGCTGATTTTAAGCGATGGTCACAGGTTTTTCGAAAGATTGCATACAAGGAGGAGTATTTAAATGAAAGTAATTGAAGTTGACCATATTACGAAAGACTATGGTAACCAGAAAGGGGTATTTGACGTATCTTTTTTTGTTAATAAAGGGGAAGTTGTCGGGTTTCTCGGACCAAATGGTGCAGGCAAAACGACTACCATACGCCAGCTAATGGGTTTTTTGCATCCTGATGAGGGAAAGGTTTCTATCCTAGGAATGGATTGCTTTGAACAAGCAAGCACGATTCAAAAAAGCTTAGGGTATTTACCTGGAGAAATCACCTTTATGGATGACATGACGGGATTAGAGTTTCTACATTTTATCGCAAAGATGAAGAAAATGAAGGATTTTTCTTATGCAGAGAATCTAATGAGTTATTTTGAACTTGATCCCAAAGGAAAAATTAAAAAAATGTCGAAGGGGATGAAGCAAAAGATAGGTATAGCTTGTGCCTTTATGAATCAACCGGACATTTTAATTCTAGACGAACCTACGAGTGGTTTAGACCCCTTGATGCAAAACAAATTTGTCGAATTAATTTTAGAAGAAAAGAAAAGAGGAGCTACAATTTTAATGTCTTCTCATTTATTTGAAGAGGTTGAAAAGACATGTGATAGAGCAGTTATCATAAAAGAAGGAAAGATTATGGAAGATGCTCAGATTGAAAAATTAAAGCATAATAGAAAGAAGGTATACGAGATAACCTTTGCTTCGAGAGAAATGGCAACACAATTTCTTGAAAATACATCTTATAAGGAAGCTGAAGTTTCCGAAAATGTAATTACGATCAGTATGAGCAGTTCTACAGATCAATTTATAAAATCACTTGCTACATATGAGATTTTAGATCTTAACGTAAAAACTCAATCTTTAGAAGAACTGTTTATGACTTTTTATGGAGGTAAAAACAATGATTAGTAAGACACTATTTTTACGGGAAACAAAGTCTAATTATAAGATTGTACTTATCTTTCTTGCAGTACTTACGATGTATGGCTCTATGGTTGTTGCGATGTTTGATCCAAAACTTGGAGAAAGTTTACGAGCTATGGCTGAGAGTATGCCACAGATATTTTCTGCCTTTGGTATGACGAGTGTTGCTGACACGTTAATTGACTTTCTTGCAAGTTATTTATATGGTATGATATTTATCTTTTTTCCATTGATATTCATTATACTAGTATCTAATCGTATTATGGCACGATACATTGAGAGAGGTTCTATGGCATATCTTTTAGCTACGCCGACAAAACGCAGCACAGTAGCATTTACGGAAGCCATATTTCTAATCATAGGGTGTTTTATACTGGCGGTTTATGTAACTGTATTATGTATTACTACTAGTGCTATTTTATTTCCTGGGGATCTTGATATAGGTAGATTTATAATTTTAAATATTGGTTTATTTGGCGTTTTTCTATGCTTTAGTGGAATCTGCTATTGTTCTACCTGCCTATTCAGTGATTCTAAGTATCCATATGCTATCGGTGCTTCTTTGTGCGTTGTGTTTGTACTTATAAAAATGATATCACAAGTTTCAGACAAGGCAGATAAATTTAAATATGCAACACCGTTAACATTATTTGATACAAGTGGAATCATTACGGGAGAAACTAGTGCTTATATTGGGATTCTGATTTTATATGGAATTGGAATTATTTTATATGGAATTGGAATACGATATTTTTCAAGAAGAGATCTATCTATATAGACGGAATATGAGTTGTATGTGATTTGTAGGGTACTATCCTAGTTTTTGGATAGTGCTCTATTTTTATTATAATTGATTAACTATCATGCTAAATCTTATCTATGTGTAAGGGTCAGTTACTAAAATAATAAGTGCTATTCTGTTAAAACTAATTCATGTCAAAGATGTTTAAAATCATGCGGGAGAGATAAAAGTGAATTGAAATATAAAATAATATAGGTAAAAGGTCTTATAAAGTACAGATTTTTTATGCGATATTCCATTAAATATATAGATTAGCTGAATGGATTTTAAGAGATGGAACAAATAACAAAGAAACAATGGGAATTTGTAGAAAATTAGTGCCAACAACCTTGATATATAACAATATAAATGGTATTATCTAGGCGTAAATAGCAAAAATAACCATAATCAAGTTGCAAAATATAAAAAAGTATGGTTTAAAAAAGTATGTAATTGCTACTATATGTAATAAAATAGAAGCTCATGATGAAGATAGAAAATAATTCCAGTTGAAATGGCAAGAAATCTGTATTATAGGGAATAAAAGCGCTGAATTTAAAAAAATATATAGTAATTTTTTGTTTTATTTGATACAATATGGTTGTATTTACATAGTTTTCAGGGAGGAGAAGGTATTATGAGTAATAGCTTATTTCGCTCAAAAAAAAGTACTACCGCAAAAGTTCCAGCAGAGCGTGCTAAACTGTTAGAGGAGCTTTCAAAAGTAAGTAATGGTGAAATCAATAAGATTGAGGAAGATGGATTTTTCGATGTGGAATTAGTACAACAAATCAATGCCATGATTAGTAGTCTTAGAAGTAGAGGAAACCACGATGTGCTACGAATGAACGATTCCATGGAAGAGGCAACGAACAACTCGATAATGAAGGAGATGCTCGAAACTGTATTGAGCCAGAGTAATTCAATCGAAGGACTAAGGAACTCAAGTAAGGAACTAGGAGATTCCATTTCGAATATTTCAAATGTAGTGGAAGATATTAAACAGTTTGTAGACGAAGCTGTGGTTACTTCGGTAGATAGTGCACAGAATATGACAAAAAGTATTGAAGTAGTAAACCAGTCAACAGAAGAGATACAAACGATCAATGATATGGTACAGACATTTCAATCTAAAACAATGAAAATCCATGAAATTATTGATTTAGTAAAAAAAGTTGCGCAGCAAAGTAACCTTTTAGCATTAAATGCTTCTATTGAGGCAGCTAGAGCTGGAGAAGCTGGAAAAGGTTTTGCAGTTGTTGCTGGTGAAGTAAAGGTTTTATCTGAAAGTACAACGGAATCTGCAGCTGATATTATGCGTTATGTTAAGGAACTCCAAGTAAATACAGAAGAATTAGTAGCAACGATCCATAAAACGACACAAAAACTCGAGAACGGGAATCAAATTGTAGAACGTTCTGTTAATAGTATTGAGACTTTAAAGAATCAGATGAATACGATTAATGATGAAATTAGCAGTATCTATAATTTTATTCAGAATCAAGAGGAGACGGCGAGTACATTCGTTACTTCCATTGATACACTTTCGGATTCATATGAGGAGATGCAAGGTCAATGTAACAACGCTGGAAAATACTTATTCGAGCTTGTTCGTGGTACAGATAAGATAAGAGGTAGTCTTGTTCGCAATGCAATGGGGTTAACAACGAAAGAATACTTGCGTGTATTTGAAGTTGATCATATGGTATTTACGTGGAGACTTTACAATGCGATTAGTAAGTATGAAACTCTTCAGATTGATAAAATTAATAATCCTAAGGATTGTAAACTTGGTAAATGGTGTAGCAGTCTTAACGATGAAAAGATATTAAATCATCCATCATTTTTACAGGTGAAGAAATACCATGAAGAGCTTCATGCAATTGCAGTGAAATGTATACAAGAAATTGATCGACAGAATCGTGCACAGGCAGTTCATTATTACGAAGAAGCGTCTGCTACACTCCAAAAATTATTACACGAGATGGAGAAATTAAAGCAGATTGTATAACAAATATTTAATTATATAGGCTCTGAGTCAAGTTTGGGGTATGCTTAATCATTGCTCCATTACTGGATATAGAGCTATATACAAAAGGTATGAACTACTTCCAGAAATCTGGATAGGTTCATACCTTTTTTCTAAAATATTTGACTTAGTATCCCAAGGTGTTCAAGGAGTATCTTAAAACCTAATAGGATAAGTACACCACCACCAAGACACTCTGCTGCACGCTTATAACGAGCCCCAAAAATATGGCCAAGTCTAACACCAATCATGGATAGAAGGAATGTTACGATGCCAATTAAGCTAACAGCAACCACTAGATTTACATTAAGAAATGCAAAAGTAATACCAACAGCGAGAGCATCAATACTTGTAGCTACTGCAAGAACAATCATTACACGAAATGCAACAGAATCATTGGTACTACATGCTTCATTTTTTAATGCTTCCCTGATCATCTTGATACCTAGAAATACTAAAAGCCCAAATGAAATCCAGTGATCAATCGAGGTGATATAATCACGAAAGGAGATACCTAAAAAGTATCCGATTACAGGCATTCCAGCCTGAAAGAGTCCAAAATAAGCTCCAGTAATGAATGCTTTTTTTAAGGACATTTTTTTCAATGCGAGTCCTTTACAGACAGAGACAGCAAATGCATCCATGGCAAGACCAATTGCAAGTGTGAATAAAGTGAAAAATGACATAATCTTACTCCTTCTTTTTCATCATCGTATGTTTGGCAATATTAGAGTAGTCGTGAAAAGGAAGGAAGTCATCCCTTTTACAACAAAAAAGAGACCTATCTGTGGTATTGCCACAGATAAGTCTCGCTATTCAAAGTATAGCCAGATAGAATCTATCATTGTGTTGACTATACTACACAGTTTGTGCTAACTACTCCCTTACCAGTAGTTATATCTTATCGAATGAAAACATAATTGTCAAGTTAAAGATAGGAAAAGCAGCTCTGAGAAGATAGGAAATACAACTCTGAGAGGTAAACTTTATAATGCCTGATTTCATTGTAAACAGCTGATGTGGATAATTTTCAAGAAACAACTCTGTTATATTCACCAATTTTAATTATTAGGGATATGGAAGATCAAAATTAGTGGTATGTATAAATTACGGTGGGTACTGGTAATGACAATAATTTGCTTTTTGGCTGTCTATAAAAATATAAGCCTCTTCGAATTCATCTTTATAATAATAAACGGAACAGTCCTTTCCTACAAAATTTGTTTGCAATTCTACAAACTAGTTTTAGTATAACCGAAATGTAAATAAATGACAATGATAAAATGAACGACTGCACCATTTTTGACATATAAAAGTATAAGAATCTCTATTTCATATTATATTGTCTATTGATATGATAACTATGGAACGAGCTGAAAAATAGTATGTTTTACCCACCCAGATACCGCCACGAAAGGATGTTAAAATTCATGAACGCAATTACGAAAAACAGACAATGTAAAGAAGTATTGTATCAGATGACAGAAAAAGCTTTTGGTAAAGATAAGATATGTTTTGACAGGGAGATTGTAGAGTTAGATGGTGGGTTTTGTAACGTTGTATATCTAGTTCCTTTGATAGAGGAAGATGTAATACTTAAGATTGCCCCATCCGATCAAGTTGAGATGATGTCATATGAAGAAAGAATACTAGAGACTGAGGTTGCTGTGATGGGATTAATGGAGAAGTATACAAATGTTCCCACCCCTAAAGTACTCTTTTTTGATGATAGTAAGACGATCTGTAATTCCTCTTACTTTTTCATGTCAAAATCATTAGGTGTGACCTACAATAACTTGAAAAAAGAGCTTTCTGATGATCAAAACAAATCCATCTTACAAGAACTTGGGCGATATAACAAACAGATAAACAGTATAAAAGGCACTTATTTTGGTCTTATTGGGAAAACATCCTCTCGTTTTGCAACATGCAGAGAGTTCATACTTTCCTTATTCGATATGTTAATCAAGGACGGTAAAAGAAAAGGGAGCAATCTAGTACATATTTCTTACGATGACCTTTGGGAACTTCTAACATCCTGTGAGGAGCTATTTGATGAAGTAATCACACCGAGGTTAGTTCACTGGGATTTATGGGATGGAAATATATTTGTTCAAGAGGGTAAAATATCTGGGATCATTGACTTTGAGAGGGCATTTTATGGTGATATCTTAATGGAAGATGCCTTCTCAAGTTTTAGCGAGCCTTCGAAGATTTTTCTAGAGTCCTATGGGAAAGAAGAATTTACAAAAAATGAAAAGATTCGTTGTACGATTTACCGCTTATAT
>ERZ791922.144-NODE-144-length-63469-cov-3.712256_pt1 | contig 63469 bp, 44 predicted proteins | sample MGYA00510134_ERZ791922 | MGnify/ENA primary metagenome ERZ791922 (study PRJEB30046, sample SAMN00792101) | human gut metagenome | study: EMG produced TPA metagenomics assembly of the A metagenome-wide association study of gut microbiota in type 2... | reverse complement strand
GCCCCTGTTACTTAGAAAGTCTTGAAACAAAATGTTTCAAGGCTTTTTCTTTGCCTATTTGTAGATACAAAAGAAGTCCAAAGTGACAAAATAATGCAATATCTTTATACAACATAGGGCAAAAGACAGCATTGTACGTTGACAACCAGGATATCCTGTGCTACACTAAACGCAAAATTGAATAAGCAATTGACTTATTCTTTACTGCCGAGTAAAGAAATTAAGCGTCAAGTTTTATATCGTTAGGCCATAGAAGATATGAAACTCTGGCGCTTTTTATTTTTGTATGGAGGTTAATTTATGAAAAATACGGATTGTCTGAAGAGCTTTTTAAAATACTCATCCTTAAACGTCCTTGGAATGATAGGGTTGTCCTGTTATATTTTGGCGGACACCTTTTTTGTTTCCAAAGGGCTTGGGACGAATGGATTGGCTGCACTCAATATTGCAATTCCAGTTTATAGTTTCATACATGGAAGTGGCTTAATGCTTGGCATGGGAGGTGCTACGGGGTATTCTATTAAAAGTAGCCAGAATGAAACAGATAGCGCAAATCAAATATTTATGAATACTGTTTTTTTAGCACTAGGTTTTGCTACTATTTTCTTTGTACTTGGACTTTTTTACTCCGAAAACATTGTAATGCTATTGGGTGCGGAGGGAGAAGTTTTACATATGAGTAAAACTTATTTACAAGTAATATTATTATTTGCGCCTATGTTTCTATTGAATAATGTTCTTTTATGTTTTGTGCGAAATGATGGTTCTCCGCAACTATCCATGATTGCAATGCTTGGTGGAAGCTTTTCGAACATTGTACTTGATTATGTTTTTATGTTTCCACTTAACATGGGGATATTCGGCGCTGTTCTAGCTACTGGTCTTGCACCAGTGATTAGTATGCTGATTCTCTCGCCATTCTTTTTTCGGAAAAAGAATTGTTTTCACTTAACGAAATGTAACTTCTCTAGGAAACTTATTAGTAGCATTGTATCAAGTGGAATTCCATCACTTATTACAGAGGTTTCCTCTGGTATTGTTATGATCGTTTTTAATATAATCATACTGAGATTGCAAGGAAATGTAGGAATAGCTGCCTATGGAATTATTGCAAATCTTTCACTGGTGGTAATTTCGATTTATACAGGTATCGCTCAAGGGATACAACCAATAATAAGTAGTAACTATGGAGCTCGTAATCGTGGAAATGTACAGGCTATTTTACGATATGCTCTGATTTCTATGATAGTTGTTTCTGGAATTATTTATCTGACTGTGTTTTTTAGAGCGCCACAGATAGCGAGTATTTTTAATAGTGAGAAGAATGAGTTATTGCAAAGTATTGCCGTAAAAGGTTTAGAGATTTACTTTACAGCATGTATATTTGCTGGATTTAATATCATAATATCTGTATATTTTACATCGACTGATTATGCACGACCAGCACATATTATATCAATTTTGCGTGGTTTTTTAATTATTATTCCGATGGCCTTTTTACTATCCTCGCTTGGAGGAATGTTGGGTGTTTGGCTCGTGTTCCCAACAACGGAACTGATTGTAGCAATTATAGGAATTATGCTGTATCTCAAGTCTAGAACGAAAGCAATGCAACAATTTGATAATCGATTGAGACAATAGGGAGTTCTGTCTTCTACTTTGGCTTAACACGATAAAAAACTTATAATTATACACAATTTCGATAACTATAAAAATATATTTATTGACTAACGTATCAGGTAAGGATATGATATAGAAAGCGAGATTTTTATAGGAGGTAGAGGAATGTTAGAATTATTACTACCGAAGGACTATCACTCCGCTCTAGATATCAAGGAAACGCAGGGAGCAATCAAGCATGTTAAGGACCATTTTGAAAGACAGCTTGCGAAACAGTTAAATCTAACACGTGTCTCTGCACCTTTATTCGTTCGTCCAGAAACTGGATTGAATGATAATCTTAACGGAGTAGAAAGACCGGTTAGTTTTGGAATTAAAGAGCAAGATGACGCAAAAGTGGAGATTGTTCACTCTTTAGCGAAATGGAAGAGAATGGCTTTAAAGAAGTATGGCTTTGCTTATGGAGAAGGTCTTTATACAGATATGAATGCAATTCGTCGTGATGAGGATACGGACAATATCCATTCTATCTTTGTTGACCAATGGGATTGGGAGAAAATTATCCTTCATGATGAAAGAAATGTGGAAACCTTAAAGTCAGTGGTACGCAGTGTGTATCAGGCATTAAAAGATACAGAACACTACATCTCGGATAAATATGAGTACATAGGCAAAATTCTTCCAAAAGAAATAGCATTTGTTACAACTCAGGAACTAGAGAATATGTACCCAAATGATACACCGAAAGAAAGAGAATACAAGATTGCAAAGCTAAAAGGCGCGGTATTTATCATGCAGATTGGTGGAGCTCTTGCAAGTGGTGAAAAACATGATGGAAGAGCACCAGACTATGACGATTGGTCATTAAATGGTGATATTATCGTATATTATCCAATTCTTGATATTGCACTTGAATTGTCATCGATGGGTATCCGTGTGGATGAAACATCATTAGCAAATCAATTAGAGATTGCTGGTTGTACGGATCGTGCTGGACTTCCATTTCAAAAGGCTATTCTAAATCGAGAACTTCCTTACACCATAGGTGGTGGTATTGGACAGAGTAGAATCTGTATGTTCTTCTTACGTAAAGCCCATATTGGGGAGGTTCAATCATCTTTGTGGAGAGAAGAGGATATTGAGAAATTAAGTAATAACGGGATTACATTACTATAAATTAATATACTAAATGGAAAAAAGCAGATTAAAGCAAAAGTTTATTAGAAGAGTAATGATAAATTAAAGTAAAAATAAGGTTTCTGTTATATACTACGATGTAAAAGGCTGTTACAAAAGTTTGTTATCTTTTGTAGCAGCCTTTTTCGCTTAACTGAGATACCTCTAAATAGTAATAAGCATTAGTGATAATTTGCTTATTCTGAAATTATCATTAAGAGTTAATTTTAAAAATCAATAACTTTTGTTTCAATTTTTCAGAAAGTTGTTTTAAGTTTCTTGAAGAATCAGAAAGACTATCGATTGATGAATTCAGTACTTGAGTGGAAGCAGAAGTCTGTTCCGTAACGGCAGCGTTTTCCTCAGAGATGGAAGAGAGGCTTGATATCACATCTACTATTGTATTTTTTGAGGCTTCTAAGATAGCCATCATATTTTTAATAGAGTCTATGTTACGAGTAGAGCCTTTAATCCCCTGCGCAACCTCAACTACCTTATTCTTAGTCTCATTCAGTCGAATTTGTTGTTTCTCAATATTAGATGTTACTTCTTTCATAGTTTCTACCGTATTATTTGATTCCTCAAGTAATCTGTGGGTAATTAATTCAATCTCTTTTGCTGAGAATCTTGATTGGTCTGCAAGCTTTCGAATCTGCTCGGCAACTACAGAGAATCCTCGACCGGCATCACCGGCTCTAGCAGCTTCAATACTTGCGTTCAAGGAGAGTAAATCGGTTTCTTCTGCTATGGACTGAATTAAGCCAACCGCCTTTTGAATCTCTTTGGCAGATGTATTTGTCGTATTGGTCTGATCTGAGATTTTTTTAATGGACATCATCGTCTTATCATTGGAGTTACCTAGTTTTGCAATGATAGCAGCGGATTCATGCTCTGCTTTTGACATTTTACCTGCATTTTCTGTTAGGGCTTCCACTTCATTGATAATATGATCAATTTGTTCTCCGATGTTAAGCACACTTTCTGTTGCTGTCTGTGTTTCTTGAGCTTGGTTCATTGCTCCATTCGAAATTTCATCAATTGCTTTTGTAACCTCATTAATTGTGGAATCTGTATTGTCTGCAGTGATTGCAAGTGATTCTGATGTTCCTGTTAGCTGATTGGTAGATATCATAATGTCTTGTATAATCGATAACAGTGTATTTTTAAGTAGTACAGAAGTCTCACAAATCTCACCAATTTCATCTTTTCGTCTTAAATACTTAGGATGAATTTCTGTAGTTAAATCTCCATTGGCTATTTGTTTTATGTAAAGTTTCGTAGATTTTAATGCCTTTGATAATCTTCTTGCAATTATGATTGTTACTATACTTGATAGTATGATAACCACTGTAGAGATTAAAAGGATACGCATGGTTTGATTTTGAATACTCTGTTGTACCTCACTATTCGGTTTCCCAGCAAACACCATACCGATAGTAGAGCCATCGGAATTTAGAAGAGGAACGTAATAAGCATAATAGGATACACCTTCTATTATAATATTTGGAGAAAAGTATTCTTGCTGATTTTTCTGTACAGTTTCGACTATTTGTTCATTTGCAGAAGTACCGACTGCTCTACCACCATCACTAGACCTTTCAATCGTTGTTAAAAGTCGATTGTTACCATAGTATAAAGTGGAATCAAAACCAGCACTGTTTTTAATAGAGTCTAAAAGTCGATTATCTCCTGATATAGAGGTCTTACCTTTATACAAAGATCCTGTGATATCAACTGAATAATCCCCTGCGTAAAGATTCGTATAAGTTTCTATAATCGAAGCCGTAACAAATTTTAAGGAATTTTTTATTTCTGCCTCGATACTCTCGGATAGAATACGGGTACTGAATAAAGTAACAATGAAATCCAGTACAATGAGAGGAATTAATCCTAAGGCGAGCAGTTTGAAAATAATGGATGATTTCTTCTTCATACTATTTCCTTTCTGATCAGATAATTTAACCGATGGACTATCTAGTAAGCGGTTATCCATGTGTTAGGTGTTGATACCCTTCTCATTTGTGAATAATAGTCATAACCAGAAGGAATATGGCGAATCCTATCAAATATACCAATATATGTGAATATTATACTGTATTTTCTGTTATTTAGCAATAGAGGAAATCCCGAAAATCACGAAAATATAGGAATTATTTAACCTCTTTGTAAAAAGGGTAGATAGTTTCTACCTTTTCCTATATAATATAAATAAAAGTTATATCAAATAGGAAGATTACGCCAAAAATTAATACTTTAAAATAGGATTGATACTTTTTTTAAATTATAGAATACTATGTGTATATTTCTATTAGAATAAAAATTGGGAGCTAGTCAAATACAAAAATATGTTAGCAGCTAACAATTAAAAATTTGTTTAAACGTTTAAAGGAGAAAAAATGAATGAAGCCTTATTGTTGTGTGCGATAGTCATCTTATTATGTATCGCTTGTTCAGGTATTTCACAACGTTATGGAGTACCTGCATTATTTATCTTTATTCTGTTAGGTATGTTATTTGGTACGGATGGTTTGGGAAAGATTCCATTTGATAATTATGCTACTGCGGAAAAATTATGTTCTACAGCACTTATTGTTATTATTTTTTATGGTGGATTCGGGACAAACTGGAAAGCTGCCAAACCAGTCGTTGGAAAAGCAATATTGTTATCAACATTTGGTGTACTAGTTACAGCAGTTTTAACAGGATTATTCTGCACTTTTGTATTAAAGATGAGTTCATTAGAGGGTCTTTTAGTTGGAGCTATCATCAGTTCTACGGATGCTGCTACTGTGTTTTCTATTTTACGATCTAAAAAACTAAACTTAAAATACAATACAGCATCTTTGTTAGAAATAGAAAGTGGAAGTAATGATCCTTGCTCCTATATGCTGACCATCTTAGTATTATCTTTGATGGGAAGCACTCATAAATATTCCTTTGGTTATCTATTATTTGCACAGATAGTTTATGGTGTATTGTTTGGAATATTCTTTGCCTTTGCTACCTTATGGTTATTTAATAAACTAAAATTCTTAACTGGTGGGCTGGACACCATATTTATGCTTGCAGCTGTCGTTATGGCGTATGCAGTGCCTACCATTCTTGGAGGAAATGGTTATTTAAGTGTTTACTTAATGGGCATTATATTAGGGAATCAAAATATTAAAAATAAGATTACCTTGGTTCATTTTTTTGATGGGGTTACAGGCTTGGCACAGATTTTGATTTTCTTCTTGCTAGGCTTACTATCCTTCCCATCTCAGTTACCAAAGGTATTATTACCATCGATTGCGATCGTTTTGTTTCTTAGTTTTATAGCAAGGCCGATTGCAGTTGCACTATTTTTGACACCAGCAAAAGCAAGCTTAAAACAGCAGGGAGTAGTAAATTTCGGAGGCCTGCGCGGTGCAGCCTCAATCGTTTTTGCCATTCTTGCTGTGACAAGTGATGTTTTTGTTGAGAATGATATATTTCATATTGTTTTCTGTATAGTTTTACTTTCCATGGCGATACAGGGGACACTGTTACCATTTGCATCTAGGAAACTAGATATGGTTGACGATGCAACGAATGTATTAAAGACATTTAATGATTATCAAGAAGAAACAAAATTACAATTTGTTAAATTGTCTATATCCAAGGGACATGTTTGGGAAAATTATAAAGTGAATGAACTTAGTTTGCCTATTGACATGCGTCTTTCTATGCTCCTTCGAGAAAATAAGACATTAATTCCCAATGGAGATACAGTTTTAGTAAAAGGCGATGTTGTAATTTTATGTGCACCGCAATTTGATGAAGGCGAGGGGACTAGTCTTTATGAGGAATATCTTGGTATCAATCATTCCTGGGTTAGTAAGAAGATATCAGAACTTAAATTGCCGAAAGATACCTTGATTATTCTAATAAAACGAGGTGAGGAAACGGTTGTTCCGCATGGTGAGACAATATTAAAGGAGGATGATATTCTGGTAATTAATACCTTAAACGACGCTAAAATTGGTCAAGTTAGCTGTTAAGTTTTTGTTAAGGAAAGAAAAAAGGATTGATTTTGTAGTAGAAAAGAGTATTATGAATACGATTTTCTTACTTTTCCAGTATATCCCTAATAATTGGGTTAACTTCCTGAAAATGGGTATAGAATAGGCAGAATACATGTTCTCCTATCGAGAGGAAGTTATGGAAGTGTGTGAAAGTTGAAATAAAATGAGATTTAGGAGGTGTGGCATGGAGCAGATACTTAGTTTAATGGTAGAAGTTGAAGAGAAAGCAACCAATATTTTAAAACTAGCCGAAGATGAAAAGCAACGAATCTATCAAAAGAGCAGAGTAGACCTTGAAGAGTATGATAATCAGCTGAATAGAGAAGTTGAGGAAAAGGTTGAACATTTGCGAAAGAAAAATGAAAGTGAAGTAGAAGCGGCCAGAGCAAACATGATGCAGGAGTATGAACAAAATCTCGAAAAGCTCAATCAGGAATATAGTAACAAACAAGATGATTTGGTGAAGCAAATTATGAAGCAATTGATAGGAGAGTGATCGCGTGTCAGGTAAATTACTATCGTACAGTGGTATCACTACAAAATCAAAGGCAATGGAGAGCAAACTCATCAAAGACGATGGCTACAGAAAACTTTCCGAGATGACCTCAGTCAATGAATTTGTCCTATATTTTAAATCTCATGAAGCATATCAGCCATTCTTTGCGGGTCTTAATGAAAATGCCGTACACAGAGGGCAGATAGAGATGGTACTAAAAAACTCGCTCTATGACAGTTTTGCTAAACTATATCGGTTTGCTAATAAAAAGCAAAGAGAGATATTAAAGTTAGTATTTTTCCATTATGAAGTATTAATGCTAAAAAGTTGCTTGCAAAAATTGTTTAGTCCAGAAATTAAATTAAATCTTGGAGTATATAGAGAGATTTTTAAAGAACATTCTTCTCTACGGCTGATAGAATTAGAGAATGCAAGAAATTTAGAGGAATTTACAAACGTATTGTCTGGGACGGAATATTATCCATTATTTGTACGAATGTTAAATTCGACTCATAAATCCTTGTTTGATTTAGAGATGCAGCTGGATGTTTATTACTATAAGGCGTTATGGAAACGAAAGAATAAAGTACTAAAAGGGAAAGAACAAGAGGTTCTCACAAGAGCAATCGGTACAAGAATCGACGTTGCGAATATTATGATGATATATCGTAGTAAAAAATACTATGCGTTAGAACCAGCAGATATTCTGGCGGTCATCATTCCAATTTCCTATAAATTAAAACAGCATGAATTAATGAATATGATTAATGCGAGTTCAATATCGGAATTTACGAATGTTCTACAAGCCTCAAATTATCGGATTGAGAAGGAAAATCTTAATCAGGATGATATGGAAAGAGCTTACTTTGAAGCTATTTTTCTTGCTTATCAATACAGCAAGATAAAGTTTCCGGTAAGTATTGCACCTATCTTAAATTATCTTTATCTGAAAGAATTAGAGCTTGATAACTTGACCACTTTACTCGAGTGTATCCGTTATGGATTGGATTCTGATCATATTTTACAACTGATTATTAAGATTTAATTATGTAACTTAACCACATGGAGGTGAATTACGGTGATTGAGAAAATGAAGTTTTTACGCATTACAGGTCCGAAGGAGGATATTAATCGTGTGATTACTCAGTATTTAAGTAAATATGAGTTACACGTTGAAAATGCTCTGTCGGAACTAAGCGATATACACAATCTTACTCCTTACGTGGACACGAATACGTATCGGGAAAGTGTGTTAAAAGCAGAAGATACCATGAAACAACTTCGTCCAGAAATAAAGCCTTCTGGACGCGAAATCACCTATAAAGAGGCAGAAGATTTACTTGATAAGATGCACCTGATGCTAGATGATCTTGAGGTGCAGAAGAAGGAAATTAAAGAGAAGTTAGAAGATATTGCTGAGAGGCAAGCGGAAATAAAACCTTATCTTTCCTTTGATCTTGAGCTCTCTAAGGTGAATAGCTTTCAATTTATACGTTGTCAATTTGGACGTATCGCAATTGATTACTATGAGAAGTTAACCAAATATATCTATGAAGATATGAATACTATTTTCGTAGAATGTAAGTCAGATAAGAACTATGTTTATGGTGCTTATTTTGTACCAACGATTCATGCAACAAAGGTAGACGCTATTTTATCTTCCCTGCATTTTGAAGATATGGATTTCCCAGAAGGATATTCTGATACCTTAAATGACATCAACCAGGGCTTAAAACAGGAACGCCGTGCTTTGTTAAAACAACAGGATGAATTACTACTCACAATGAAGGATGTACTGAAAAAGCATGCAGCGGACTTTGTTGCCGCCTATGAAAAATTAAAAGAGTATTGTGATAACCAACAAATAAGAAAACTTGCTGCTTGTACTAGGCAGAAAGAAGAGGTTTATTATATTCTTTGCGGATGGATGTCTGAGAAGGATACGGAACAATTCCTTAGGGAGATTGGAGGGGATCATGAGGTAACTTGTTTCGTGGATGATCATGCGAGTAGTACTACCTCAAAACCCCCCACGAAGCTCAAAAATCCTAGAATATTTAAGCCATTTGAAACATTCATAAAGATGTATGGCTTACCAGCTTATAAAGAAGTCGACCCTACCATATTTGTAGCATTATCCTATTCGATTATGTTCGGTATGATGTTCGGTGATGTTGGCCAAGGCTTATGTCTTGTAATTGGTGGCTATATATTATATAAAGTTAAAAAATTAAATCTTGCTGCAATATTATCTTGTGCAGGAATATTTTCCACAATATTTGGCTTCTTATATGGTAGTGTCTTTGGATTTGAAGAATGGCTAGAACCTATTTGGACGAATCCAATGAAAAATCCGATGACGGTATTAATTACTGCGGTTGGATTTGGTGTTTTTCTCATAATCATTGCAATGATATTAAATATTGTGAATGGTATTCGTGAAAAGAATATAGAAAAGATATTTTTTGATACCAATGGTATCGCAGGTCTTGTATTTTACGCCTCTGTAGTAGGAATCGTGGTATTGTTATTTACAGGGCATACGTTACCGGGTGTTTTATTATTAATCGTAACAATTGTAATTCCTTTGATTCTCATTTTTATAAAAGAACCGCTTACAAGATTTCTAGAAAAGAAGAATGATTTAATTCCTGGAAGCAAGGGAATGTTTTTCCTTGAAACCTTTTTTGAGATGTTTGAAGTTATATTAAGTTATATAACAAATACAGTTTCCTTCGTGCGTGTGGGTGCTTTCGCACTAAGCCATGCAGGTATGATGTCAGTAGTATTATTACTTGCACATGCGGAAGGAGCACATCCAAATATCGTTGTTATTATTCTTGGTAATGCATTGGTTGCTGGACTAGAAGGATTGATTGTAGGTATTCAGGTATTGCGACTGGAGTTTTATGAGATGTTCAGCCGCTTCTATTCAGGAACAGGAAAAGAGTTCAAAGCAAGACGTGGTGGCGAATAAGCCGATTAACTCATAAAAAAAGGAGTGTTAGATATGTATACAAATTATATTATAGCAGGCATTTTAGTATTAAATTTCTTTTTACCAATTGGATATATGATGTTTAAAAAACAGAAACAACAAAAAACTACCAAATGGGTATTAGGTTCTCAAATTTTTGTATTTTTTGCAACTGTAGTAGTAGGATCCTTACTTATGTTCCACAGCGCTTCTAGTACAGTCGCATTGGCAGCTACTGAAGCTACAGCTGAGGCAGCTCCGGCAGCAGGAGAAGGCTTACGTTTTCTTGCAGCAGCATTATCTACAGGTATGTCAACCATTGGTGCTGGTATTGCCGTAGCTAGCGCAGCTAGTGCAGCTCTTGGTGCTTTAAGTGAAGATTCTAAGATTATGGGTAAGGCATTAATCTTCGTTGCTCTTGCAGAAGGTGTAGCGCTTTATGGTATGTTAATTTCCTTTATGATTTTAAATGCTTAATCAACAGCCAGACCAATAAAGAGATGGATAATTATGATTTCGGGCGTGCCTTGGCACGCAGCTAGGAGTTAGGTTGAAAAATAGAAAGCAATTTTTCAACCTCTAGATTTCGATGCGTACTAAAGCACGCAGATAGGAGTTTAAATGAAAATGTTTCTTATCAGTGATAATGTGGATACCTATACTGGCATGCGCTTGGCGGGAGTAGAAGGTGTTATAATTCACTCGAAAGACCATCTGGAGGAGCAATTAAAGGCGGCGGTTGCTGATAAATCGATCGGTATCATTTTAATTACAGAGAAGCTAGAGCAAGATTTCCCTGATATTATAAATGATGTCAAGTTACATCGCCGTTTGCCGTTAATTGTTGAAATCCCAGACCGCCATGGTACAGGTAGAAATCCTAACTTTATCACAGACTATGTAAGTCAGGCAATCGGATTGAAATTATAAGGAGGTTAGTCTGTTATGAACATCAAAGAAAAAGCAGAACACTTCTATAACATGGCAGTTGACAATGCTACTGCTCAGAATACAGCTATGGTAGAAGAATATAGGCTACTCCTTGAAAAAGAATTGGAGCAGCATAAAAAAGAAGTGAGAAGAAAGGCAGATGCTTATCTAAAAGAAGAGATGGAACGCTTAATGCGTGAAAAAAATACTGCCCTCGCTCTAAAGACATTAGAGATTCGTCATTTATATAAGGACAGAGCCACTGAAATAACAGAAGACTTGTTCTCAAAGGTAAAGTTAAGTCTTACAGAGTTTATGAAAACAAAAGAATATGTGGAACTGTTAAAAAAACAAATCAAGGAAGCGAAGGAATTTGCCAAAGATCGCCCTGTTACATTATATCTTAATAGTACGGATGCGGATAAGGCTACCATGCTAAGTCAGGAATTCAATATTACAGTTGAAATCAGTACTACAGACTTTTGGGGTGGAACCAGAGCTGTAATACCGGATAAAAATGTAGTAATAAATGAATCCTTCTTAAGTAAGTGGGAAGAGGCAAAGGAATGCTTTGCTTTGAAGGGAGGCAGCTTCCATGAATGAAACAGCAAAAATCACAGGAATTAATGGACCTGTTGTTTATGTAAAAGGAAAACAACCATTTCGTATTGCTGAGATGGTATTAGTAGGAAAACAAAATCTTGTCGGTGAAGTAATCAGCTTGGAAAAGGGAATGACAACCATTCAGGTATTCGAAGAAACTACAGGATTACGCCCAGGAGATGAGGTAACTTCAACAGGAAGTGCTATTTCCGTAACGTTAGCTCCTGGTATTATTAGTAATATCTTTGATGGTATTGAACGTCCGTTAAGTGAGGTTGCTAAGCAATCCGGAGCATTTATTTCAAGGGGTGTTAATATTCCCTCCCTTGATGAAAAAAGATTATTTCAAACACACATTACCGTAACTCCTGGCGACCTCGTGTATGGTGGTAAAGTAATCGCTGAAGTACCGGAAACTCCTGCAATTGTGCATAAAGTTATGGTACCACCAAACGTAGAAGGTAAAGTAATCTCTATTGTATCCGATGGTGAATACACAATTAAAGATACGATCGTTGTAATTAAGGATAGAGAAGGAAAAGAAGTAAATCTTACGATGACACAGAAGTGGCCCATCCGTATTCCAAGACCAATTGGAAAGAGATTCCCAGCTAGTAAGCCTTTAATTACTGGTCAAAGAATTCTAGATTCCTTGTTCCCACTGGCAAAAGGCGGTACCGCTGCGATTCCTGGAGGTTTTGGTACTGGAAAGACAATGACTCAGCATCAGCTGGCAAAATGGTCTGATGCGGATATTATCGTCTACATCGGCTGTGGTGAGCGTGGTAATGAGATGACGGAAGTTTTGGAAGACTTCTCTAAGTTGGTGGATCCAAAGTCAGGAAAGCTTCTCTTAGACCGTACGGTATTGATTGCTAATACGTCAAACATGCCGGTTGCAGCTCGTGAGGCTAGTATATATACTGGTGTGACATTAGCAGAGTATTATCGTGATATGGGATATCATGTTGCTATTATGGCGGACTCTACCTCTCGTTGGGCAGAGGCTCTTCGTGAATTATCAGGTCGATTGGAAGAAATGCCTGCAGAAGAAGGTTTCCCTGCTTATTTGGCATCCAGACTATCTTCTTTCTATGAAAGAGCAGGTTATGTTCAAAATTTAAATGGTTCCGAAGGCAGTGTATCGATTATCGGTGCGGTATCTCCACAGGGTGGTGACTTTTCAGAACCAGTTACTCAAAATACCAAACGATTTGTTCGTTGCTTTTTCGCTCTTGATAAGTCTCTTGCTTATGCAAGACATTTCCCAGCAATTCAGTGGTTAACAAGCTACAGTGAGTATTTGAATGATTTGACACCTTGGTATACAAAGAATGTTGGAACTCATTTTATGGATTATCGTAACGAAGTTTTACGTATCTTAACAGAAGAGAGTAAGTTAAATGAAATCGTTAAGTTAATTGGTAGTGATGTTCTGCCAGATGACCAAAAACTAACCTTAGAGATTGCAAGGGTTATAAGACTTGGGTTTATACAGCAGAATGCATACCATGCTTCCGACACGTATGTGCCACTTGCGAAACAGATGAAGATGATGGAAACAATCCTTTACTTATATGAAAAAGCAAAGTCGTTGGTTGAGATGAACATGCCTATGTCACTATTAAGAGAGAATCCAATCTTTGACCATATTATTTCAATGAAATACGATGTAGGAAATGAAGAACTCGCAAAATTTGATACTTATAAAACTGAGATTGATAAATTCTATCAGCATTTTATAGAGACAAACGCATAAAGGAGGGGTAGAGATGTCAGTTGAATATATTGGCTTAAGTCAGATCAATGGACCATTGATTGTACTTGAAGGAGTTAATGACGCCTCCTATGAAGAAATTGTAGAAATTACGGTAGATGAGCATAAGAAAAAAATTGGTCGTATTGTTGAGAGTTATGAAGATAAAGCTGTTATCCAGGTTTTTGAAGGTACAGAGGATATGGCACTTGATAATACAAGAACCAAACTTACCGGACATCCAATGGAACTTGCGTTATCCGAGGAAATTCTCGGACGTGTGTTTAACGGAGTAGGTGAACCAATCGATGGACTTGGCAGCATCATTCCGGAGATGAAACGTAATGTGAATGGAGAGCCATTAAACCCATGTCAGAGAGAATATCCAAGAAACTATATTCGTACCGGTATATCCGCTATTGATGGATTAACAACTTTAATCCGTGGTCAGAAACTTCCGATATTCTCTGGAAACGGTTTACCACACGATGAGTTAGCAGCTCAGATCGTTACTCAGGCTTCTCTTGGAGGCGAGGAAGACGAACAGTTCGTTATTGTTTTTGCAGCAATGGGTGTAAAATACGATGTTGCTGATTTCTTTCGTCGTACTTTTGAGGAAAGCGGAGCTAATTCTCATGTTGTTATGTACCTTAACTTGGCAAGTGATCCCGTCATTGAACGTTTGATTACTCCAAAGGTTGCATTGACAGCAGCAGAATATTTGGCATTTGAAAAAGGAATGCATGTACTAGTAATCTTAACCGATATGACCTCCTTTGCAGAGGCTCTTCGTGAGGTATCCTCTGCAAAAGGAGAAATTCCAAGCCGTAAAGGATATCCAGGTTATTTATATAGTGAATTTGCTACTATTTATGAAAGAGCAGGTATTGTGAAAGGTTGTAAGGGTTCTGTAACACAGGTACCAATTTTAACGATGCCAAATGATGATATCACACATCCAATTCCAGACTTAACGGGATATATTACAGAAGGGCAGATTGTTCTTGAACGTTCTTTGTATCAAAAGAACATCTATCCACCGATCAATGTACTTCCGTCGCTTTCCCGTCTGATGAAGGATGGTATCGGTGAAGGTTTTACGAGAGAAGACCATCAGGATGTGGCAAACCAATTATTCTCTTGCTACGCTCATGTTGGAGAAGCAAGAGCACTTGCAAGCGTTATTGGTGAGGACGAATTATCCGATCTTGATAAAAAGTATCTTGCCTTTGGTAAAGCATTTGAACAAGAGTTTGTAACTCAGACGAAAGAGGATAACCGTTCCATTGAAGACACGTTAAACATTGGATGGAGATTGCTTGCAATTCTGCCAAAAGAGGAGTTAGACCGTATCGATACGAAGATTTTAGCAAAGTATTACGGAAAGAAAGCAAGGGAGTGAGCATATGGATCAAAATTCATTTCCAACCAAGGGTAATTATATCCTTGCAAAAAACTCCTTAGCTTTGTCTAAACAAGGCTATGAGCTGATGGATAAGAAACGTAACATTCTTATCCGTGAGCTATTGGAGCTTATCAATTCCTCGAGGAACATTCAAAAGGAATTGGATGCAACGTTCTCTGCTGCTTATTTGGCATTACAAGAAGCCAACATAGAGATGGGGATTCATCACGTGGATGCGTTAAGTCATGCAATTCCAATCGAGGATTCTATCAAGATTAAAACAAGAAGTATTATGGGAACAGAGATACCGCTCGTGGATTATGATAGAAATAAGGATAATGTACCAAGTTATGCATTTTATGATACTAGATTATCACTGGATGAGGCATGCAAGCACTTTAACAAAGTAAAAGAGCTAACCATTCGTCTTTCTATGGTGGAGAATGCCGCCTATCGATTAGCTACGAGTATTAAGAAAACCCAGAAAAGAGCGAATGCTTTAAAAAATATCACAATCCCTTATTATACCGAACTTACGAAGGAAATTGCGAATGCCCTCGAAGAAAAGGAAAGGGAGGAGTTTACAAGATTAAAAGTAATAAAACGAGTAAAACTCACAAAGAAAGAAAAAGTTTCATGAAAATAAGTCTAATCAAGTTTTTCTAAGAAAACTTGATTAGACTTATTTTTCATGGCAAAGGTAAATACAAAAGGCAGAATAGTTTGAATTTATTTGTAATTTGAATCACTCTTGTTGATTTGATTCAGTAATTGTGGATTTGTTATGAACTTTATTGATCAGTCGGTGGATAAAAAGTCCAATGACACTGATAACAACAGCGATTGCAAATGCAATAATAGCGTATTTATAATCTTTAAGCCCAAGAGCATTTCCACCGATCGTTGAAGTAACAACCGAAGGAATTCTAGCTGTGCAGGTGATTAATATCCAAGTAGATAATTTCATAGGGGTTAATCCAATAAAGTATGTTAAAACATCCTTGGGGGTTCCAGGTATTAAAAACAATATAAACGTGATTAGATTCAATTTCTTTTTATTCTGAAGAAATTTATATTTCATAAACTTTTCTCTTGGATAAATAGCTTCTACAAATTTCACACCAAAAAATCTAGTGAATAAGAAAACCAAGGTACTGCCAATAAGGATACCAATCATACAAAGTAGAGTACCTTCAAATACACCAAAAGCGTAACCAGCACCAATCTCCAGTGGTTCTCCAGGGATAATTGCAACAATAATCTGAAGTACAACCATTCCAATAAAGATTAGTCTGCTTTTAAATCCCAAATCATCCACCCATTGGCGGAATTTATCGGGTTGCGATACTAATTCTAGCATCCTGATTCCAATAAACCAAAAAACGGCAATGGAAAACAAGAAGAATAAAAGCAGTGAAATTATACTAGTAATCTTTCTTCTTTTTTCGGCTAGATGAAATTCTGGTGATGGATTAGTCATAGTAACTCCTTTTTATAGATTTCAAAAATATAATATCCAATAATTCTCTATTTTTCAACAATTTTCTTTTGTTGTAATAAAATCTTAAGAGAATCGATATGAGTGGTAAATATTTTTTTGTGAAGTGATTATATTTAATAGGAGGATTTCTTATTATAGAAGAATTCTTATTATAAGAGTATGCTGCATAAGTAGGCATATTATTAGGTAAAATGAAAAACATAGATAGGAAAAAATTTGTGTAAAGAATGTGCTTCATAGGTCCTTTGAGAGAGTGAGAAAATAGTAGATTCCTGTTTTAGGTATTGAATTCTTGATTCGAATGTATGATAATTTAGAAAGACTTAGCATAAATGATAGATACAATACTAAGTGAGAAAAAAATTCATATATGTTTATTGGGAGTCTATAAAATAAAGTATAGTATTTTTTTCTCTCATCATATAAGAAAGTAATTTGTAGGAGGTAGGAAATGAAAATAGGTAGGAATGATATGTGCTGGTGTAATAGCGGCAAAAAGTATAAAAGCTGTCATATGGAAATTGATGAGCGAATTGCAGAGTTTGCAAGAGGAGGAGCGATGGTACCCTCCAGAGATATGATTAAGACACCAGAACAGATAGAAGGAATGAGAAAGGCAGGTCATATCAATACGCTTGTACTTGATTATGTGGAACCTTTTGTTAAGGCAGGGGTTTCTACGGAAGAATTAAATAAATTAGTAGAAGAAGAAACGAAAAGGCTAGGTGGAATTCCAGCTTGCTTAAACTATCATGGTTATCCTAAAAGTGTATGTACTTCTATTAATGAAGTGGTTTGTCACGGTATCCCAGATCCGAATAGAATCCTAGTAGAAGGAGACATTATCAATGTTGACTGTACGACAATCGTAGATGGATTCTATGGTGACGCTTCTCGTATGTACTGTATTGGAGAAGTAGGAGAAGAGAAGGAAAGACTTGTTAAGGTAACAAAAGAATGTTTAGAACTTGGTCTTTCGGAAGCAAAACCATGGGGATTCCTTGGGAATATCGGATATGTGATTAACCAACATGCAAAAAAGAACGGTTATACAGTAGTTAGAAATATTGGTGGTCATGGTATTGGAACTGATTTTCATGAAGAACCTTGGGTAAGCCATATAGGAAGAAGGAATACAGACATTTTATTAGTTCCAGGAATGACCTTTACGATTGAACCTATGATAAATCTGGGGAAGGCAGGGGTTACAGAAGACCAAATGGATGGATGGACTATTAGAACAGAAGATGGAAAACCTTCTGCTCAATGGGAGTATACCATCTTAATTACGGAACAGGGAGCTGAGATTTTATCTAGATAAATTAAAAAATACGTTAGCCAATTGAATAATCATAAAAATCCGTCCTATCGAGTTTCGGTAAGACGGATTTTTGTGAGTTCATAATTTTTTATATTATACTCTCGATTTCATAATAATATAATGCATAAACCAAGAGCTAGATATTGATTAACCAAAGAATGAGAATGCAAGGAATATAGCAGCAGTTAAGGATGCGACTAAGGAAACCACGGTAATCTGTGTATTAATAGATGGCCCTGCAGTATCCTTAAATGGGTCACCAACAGTATCACCAACAACCGCAGCTTTATGGGTCGCAGAATTTTTACCACCATGATGCCCAGATTCTACATACTTCTTTGTGTTGTCCCACAAACCACCAGAGTTTGACATAAACAAAGCAAAGAGTAGGCCACTAAGAATATTTCCTGTAATAAATCCACCGATTGCGTAGACACCGCCAATAAGTCCTACCAATAGGGTAGAAACAATTGTCATAAGTCCAGCTGGAATAAGTTCTCTGATTGCTCCTTTGGTTGCAATTTCAATACACCTGTCATATTCCGGTGTAACGCCTTCACGACCTTCCTTTAAGCCATCAATTTCTTCGAATTGACGATGTATCTCAGATACCATACGCTGAGCGTTACGGTTAACACCAAGCATTAACATGGAAGAAAATAATGCAGGGATAGCAGCACCAACTAATAGGCCAAAGAAAACTAGTGGATTTATTATATCAAAACCTTCGATTAATGGTTTTCCTAGTTCAACAGCAGCCACATTGACTTCACTGATAAAAGCACCAAGTAAAGATATAACGGTAAGACCCGCAGCACCGATCGCAAAGCCTTTGGTTACTGCTTTTACAGTGTTACCAGCACTATCTAAAGAGTCAGTAACTTCTAGTGCTTTTTCGCCTAAATTCCCCATTTCAACTAAACCACGAGCATTGTCTACGATTGGTCCATAGGCATCATTTGAAATTATCATACCAACAATCGATAGCATACCAACGGCTGCCATAGAGATACCAAACATCGCATATCCATCGCCTAAAGGTTCACATATCTTATAGGCTGCAATTGCAGAGATACCAATACCTACCATGGATGGAAGGGTACTCATAAGGCCATAGGAAATACCAGATAGAATAGTGAATGCAGGACCGGATTCGCTGGCTTTTGCAACCTGATGTACTGGTTTTCTTCGATCATCAGTGAAGTAATCACTTGCAACACCGATAACTACGCCTACGATTAGACCTATGGTACTTGCAAACCATATTTCCCATTTGAAATTAAAAACTAAGGTTGCCAGTGCAGTAAGTACACCGAAGATAACAGTAGTAACATAGGTATTACTATTGAGAGCTCTGGTTGGATTACCTTTTTTATCCATCTTTGCTGTTAGAACACCGATAATGGAAGCAAATAGACCGATGGAAGCGTAACAAAATACCATACTTGCATTTAGATTTCCGCCAGCTGCCTTATCAATTGCAGATGCCATAACCAAAGAAGCTGACATCGAGGCTACGTTTGAATCGAATAGATCTGCGCCCATTCCTGCAACGTCTCCAACATTATCACCGACATTATCTGCGATAACAGCTGGATTTCTTGGGTCATCTTCTGGAATACCAAGTTCCACTTTACCAACTAAATCTGCACTGATGTCTGCGGTTTTAGTAAAGATACCACCTCCTGCTTTTGCAAATAAAGCCATGGAACTTGCACCAAAGGAAAATCCCAGTAATGCAGTAGTGTTGTCAGTTAATAACAATACTAAAGTTACACCAAGGAGGCTGGAACCTACTACTGCCATACCCATAACGGCACCGCCACGAAAACCGGACATAAAGGATGGCTTAATTCCCTTTGTACTTGCTTCGGCTGATTTTATGTTTGCAATCGTTGCGATACTGATACCAACATAACCAGCGATGCCAGAAAAAATTGTACCGAATACATAAGAAATAGCCATTAGTAAATTGGATAAAACTTTTCCTTCCCAAATTGGTGAAGGGAGAAATAGAAAAATAACAATTGCAGCAACTGCGCAAAAACGAGATAAGGTTTTATACTCCTTACGTAAAAATGTAAAAGCCCCATTACGTATCAATTTACCAACAGCAGCAATTTTTTGATTGGAGGAAGGCTGTTGCTTTACCCAGCGATAAAGGAAAAACGCAGCTCCAAATGCTAATGCGGCGGTAATAATAGATACGATTTGAAAAAACAGTACATCAAAATCCACAAGACACATCTCCTTTTTAAGTGATATTTTACATTTCCTTTGTGAATCTTTCTGCATCGTCGATCGGTACTTGAGAATGCATCGCTTCCTTTGTATTTTCTATCAAATACGAAGAACTGAGGTGATTAAAGTAGGACTTGGCAATTGTTCAACATATCTATTCCATCCTATGTAATATAAGTCTAATATACTACAAAAACAGTTAGCACAATGCACAAAAAAGTTCGGATGTATTATTGGGATTTACCTTTTATACTTTGGGAATATGCACAAACATCCAACATATATTGGTATAAAAAGTCAATAGACAAAGGAAAATAAATGTATGACTATAAATGGAAATATTGTTAACAATATGAAAGAAGCAAATAAAACCGTTTAGAAAAAATTTAGTTGAAAAACAGGTGCAATGAAGGTATACTTGTACTACGGTACGTAGTACGGAAAAATTAGGACAAAGTGCTGAAAGCGAGAGAACTCATTTCAACACAAAGAGTAAAAACATGTGTAGAATGGAGTAAAAATGTACAAATTAATCTGTAAAGATGGAAATGCGAAGCGTGGCGAATTTACAACCGTACATGGGAAGATACAAACCCCGGTATTTATGAATGTCGGCACGGCAGCAGCCATTAAGGGTGCAGTATCCACAATGGATTTGCAAGAAATAGGAACACAAGTTGAGCTTAGTAACACCTACCATCTTCATGTAAGACCAGGAGATGAAGTTGTAAAGAAGATGGGTGGTCTTCATAAATTTATGGTATGGGATAAGCCTATATTAACAGACTCGGGTGGTTTTCAAGTATTTTCCTTAGCTGGTCTTAGAAAGATAAAAGAAGAGGGAGTCTACTTTAACTCTCATGTAGATGGTCGTAAGATTTTTATGGGACCGGAAGAGAGTATGAGAATTCAATCTAATTTAGCATCTACCATTGCTATGGCATTTGATGAGTGCCCTCCACATCCAGCAACAAGAGAGTATATGGAGGATTCCGTTGCTAGAACTACACGTTGGTTAATACGATGTAAGAATGAAATGAAAAAGTTAAATACTCTAGAAGATACGATTAACAAACATCAGATGTTATTTGGTATCAATCAGGGGGGAACCTATGCAGACATTCGTATTGAGCATGCAAAGAGAATCTCAGAGCTTGATTTGGATGGTTATGCGCTAGGAGGACTTGCCGTTGGGGAATCTCATGACGATATGTATCGAATCATTGAAGAAACAGTTCCTTACCTTCCAGAAGCGAAACCTACTTATTTGATGGGAGTGGGAACTCCTGCGAATATATTAGAAGCAGTGGAACGAGGAGTAGATTTCTTCGATTGTGTATATCCAGCCAGAAATGGTAGACATGGACATGCTTATACAAATCATGGTAAAATGAACTTACTCAATGCAAAGTATGAACTAGACGATCGTCCGATTGAAGAAGGTTGTGGTTGTCCAGTTTGTAAGACCTATAGTCGTGGTTATATCCGTCACCTGTTAAAAGCAAAAGAAATGCTAGGGTTACGTTTCTTAGTAACACACAACCTGTATTTTTACAACAAGATGATGGAAGAGATTAGAGAAGCAATAGAAAATCAAAATTTTGCAAATTATAAGAAGAAGAAATTAGAAGGATTTGCTGCAGAACAGGGAAATTAGTGAATCAGCAGCATTGAATTATAATGAGAATCTATAGGAGGATTACTATGAATCAATTAGTATTTTTAGCAGACGGTGCAGCAACGGGAGGAGCAATGTCATGGACATGGATGATAGGATACATTATTATCATCGGTGGTTTGTTCTATTTCATGGCTATTCGTCCACAGAAGAAGCAACAAAAACAGATGAATGCATTAATATCTTCACTTGAGATTGGTGATAGTGTATTAACAACCAGTGGTTTCTATGGTGTTGTAATCGACGTAATGGATGAAGTTATTATTGTAGAGTTTGGTAACAATAAGAACTGTAGAATACCTATGAAGAAGTCAGCGGTTGTTGAAGTTGAAAAACCAGCTACGGAAGAGAATAAATAATTTAAAGAAGAATTATTTTATAGAAGAAATCATCTAAGAAGAAATCATTTATAGAATAAGAGAACTTAATAGTAGAAAAAAAGCCATTGAAAACAAGTTATTGTATTTCAATGGCTTTTTTATTCATGACAAGGAAAAGTTCACGAGGCGTACTTTTCCTTGTTTCTAGCAACAAAAAGCTCAAAAAGCGTGCTTTTCTTGTTACTACTATTTTCTATTAAGATAATCCTTTAACATTGTTACAATTTGATATGGGATTTTTAAATTACCCATACCGCTGCCAAGCTCAATGTGAGGTTTGTTGCTACCATGAAAATCGCTACCACCTGTCATTAATAATCCATATTTATTTACATAGCGTCTAATAATTCCTTCATCAAAGCCCGTATTCGTGGAGTAAATTGTTTCTATTCCTACAAGTCCAAAGCTCTTAAGTTCAGAAATAAGATCGTCGAGTTCCTCTAAAGTTAGATGATATAAGAGTGGATGTGCTAAGACAGGGATTCCTCCAGCACGTAATATTAATAAAATAGCATCTTTTGGTGTTAAATAATTTCTAGGAACATAGTACTTTGTATCATATCCTAGATATTTAGAGAAGGCTTCGTTGTTATTTTTAGCATAACCATGCTCAATTAAAAAACGTGCAAAATGAGCTCTTGTTATTACTGTGTTTGGTTCATCAAATAAAAGAGCATCCAGCGTAATATCGATATTATCAGCTCTTAGGTTATTTATCATTTTTTGGTTACGTTGGTCTCGTTCGTCAAGTGCATTTGATAGAATTTCTTGTAAATGTATATCCTTTTCATTGACAAATAAGCCAAGGATATGGATATCTTTTTTCTTATATTCAGCGGAGATTTCTACTCCGGGAATCAGTTCTAGTTCATATCCATTTTTTTGTTGTGTCGCAACAGCTTTTTTTGCTTCTTCAATCCCATAGATGGTGTCATGATCTGTGATAGCAATGGCGGCTAATTTCTTTTGTACAGCTAAGTTAACTACTTCTGTTGGGGTAAGAGTTCCATCTGATACATTCGTATGTACATGGAGGTCAACATACTTCATGATTCATCCGTCCTTTCTTATGCATGATTTTAGTATAACATGAGTAAAGTATCTATGCAAACTAAGGTTATAATAGCCTGTTTTCGCTCATATAATACACTAGAATTTTGTACATGTAGAAAGGAAAAGAAGATGGAGAGGATGTCTGCAACGAAATCTCGAGCGGTTTATTTATTAAAGTCCTTGGTTACTTCGTATGTTATAACCTTGTTTTTACTACTTATTGTTTCTTTTATGATGCATCTAACAGGTATGGGAGGAACAGCAGTTAGTGTGGCAGTAATTGCAATTACTGTACTATCAGTATTCATTGGGAGTTTTTATCTTGGAAAGCATGTAGAACAAAAGAGATTTCTATGGGGACTAATAGCAGCTATGGTCTACTTTATTGTGTACATATTAATATCTCTTTTAGTGAAGGGAGATAACCCGGTCGATTTCCTAGAGTATGGTAAAAAACTATTAATGATTGCGGCAAGTGGTATGTTGGGTGGAATGCTTAGCTAAAGAATAAGGAAACTTCTTCATTAATACTGTGAATCATAGATTTTTTATAGGAAAGTATGAGAAAAAGTTCTAATGCTACTTAATATAGTCTTAGAACTTCTTTTCATATCAATAATTACTTCATAACTGTTATGAATTGTTTAATCTTTTGACTTATCTTTGCCTTAATTTTTCACTAACATTAAAAGATAGTAAGGATAGCAATGTCGTTAACTAAAGGCAAAAGGTAGGATGATGAAATGGCTTATAAAACAATGAAGAAGTACTTAAAGAAAACAATTACAGCCCTGCTGGCCGTTGCTATGACAGCAGGATGTTTGGCAGCAGGAGTACCAGAAAAACAGGCAATGGCTGCCACTACAGAGAATACGAAACAGGAAAATAGTTCGACCGAAACCCAGGCAGAGAAGAAAGCGGCTACGGGCGCCACTTCAGATAAAAATCAGGATAATTCAAAGAAAAAGGAAGAAAAAGAAAAGGTAAATTTTAGATTTATTCTAACAACGGATTTACATGGTACAGTCAGCAGTACAGACTATATTGGAGGTACTAGCTTTCCAAACTCTGGATTATCTCGTGCTTATCAATTAATTGAAAAAGCAAGGGAAGAAGTAGGAAGAAGTAATGCGGTTACCCTGGATGCTGGTGATGTTCTATTCGATGCTAGTATGGAATATATTATGGATCAGGATTCGGACGCTATTCAACCAATATATCAAGCGATGGCATTGGTAGGATATGATGCAATAACCTTAGGAAATCATGATTTTGATTATGGAAAAGACTATATATTACAGCAGCTCGCAGGTGCTGGTTTAATAGATAAAGTAGTTGTTTCTAATTTAAAAAACTCAAAAGACAATTCCTATCCCTTTTTACAAAATATGATGATAACCCGTGAAGTGGTAACGGAATCCGGGAAAAAGGTTACTCTTAATATTGGTATCATTGGAGAAACGATTCCTACTTTATCGACAAAGACGGATGACTATACTGGTATATGGAAAGGGGAAGACATTGTAGAAAATGTCCGTAAGGAATCAAAGTTACTAAAGGAACAAGGTGCAGATATTGTAGTAGCTTTAGTTCACTCTGGCTTTGGTGAGGAAGAACCTGAATATATGGCTACGAATGCTGCTTACGCCTTGACTAAAATTGATGAGGTAGATGTTGTACTATGTGGACATGAGCACAATGCCTTCCCAGATCCAAAATCGAATCTTTATTATAATTCTATGTCAGGGGTTGACCCTGTAAATGGGATTGTGAATGGAAAAGTTATGGTAATGGGAAAGAATTTAGCCCGTTCGATTGGAATTGCAGATTTAACTCTTGAATATGATCAAACTGCAGATAAGTTTGAAATCGTTTCTAGGAAAGGTTCGAATCGTCATGTTTCTGATTATAAAACGACAGAAAACAAGGCAATCGTTGATACTCTATCTGAATGGAAAGAGGAGATGGAAAGCTATCGTTCTCATGTCGTTGCTAATATAAAAGACGGAGCAACCATTCAAAACTTCTTTAGTTTGCTAGAGGATAGTAATGCACTACAATTACAAAATGACGCAAGAATCGCCTATGCTAGAAGGTATATTGAGCGGTTTGATAAAACATATGCAAATTACCCAGTAATCGCTGCTGCATCGAACTATAGCTATGGTGCAAACTCCGCAGATGATTATGTTCAAATTAGTGGACAAGTAAAGCAGTCCGATTTATTTACGCTTCAATCATATCGTCAGTATACTTGTCTTTATAAAGTGACTGGTGCACAGTTACGTGAGTGGATGGAATGGTGTGCTGGTATGTATAATACGATGGACCCAAAAGATAAAGATGGTACCATGTTAATAGCAGATGAATGGGCAGATCAATGGCAGAACTATTTTGTGTTTGATGGAATCTATTATACAATTGATCCTTATGTAGAGCCTAGATATAATATTAATGGTATTAAGATAAATAATACAAGAAGAATCACAGAGCTAACTTATAATGGAAAAGCCGTAACGGATGATATGGAGTTCATTATTGCAGCAAATTCACTTTCCTCCTTAGCGAATACAAATCCATTATTTAAGTGGGCAAAGACACAAATGGTACGTAACTTATATCGTACTCAAGTATTAATAACAGAATTTTTACAAAATGAAGTAAAGGCCGGAGCTTATGAGCCTGTCGTTGATAATAACTGGAGTTTAGCTTTAAAGAAGGATCAAAAATTCATTCTAAGTCTTCCAGCAATGGCGGATGATTTTACGAAAGCAAAAACTTGGTATGACAAAACGCTAGTGAAAACAGAGGAGTATAATTATTATTTATGCAGTAAAAAGGAGAATAATAAAATTGATGAACCTCATATTGTCGTAGCTCCAGGAGTTTTAGATCCTATCGCTACAGGCTATGAAATTTATGTCGATGCATTTTCAAGCGCAGGTATTAAGAGTGTAAAGTATATTTTAGGAGACCAAACTTGGGTGGCTGGTGATTGGATACTTGCAAGAACAGTTGATAACCATAGGTTTAAGATTACGAGCAATGTAAAGTGTTCAATTCTAGTGGAAGATAATAACGGTGCGAAGAAGTTATATACTCTAGTTGTTGATAATATCGGTGTAAAAGAAATGGCAGCACCAAAGGTATGGTCATATAGTAACAAAAAAGCGTCAGTAACAGGTAGAGCAGAAGGTAATGTAACCGTTATTGTTGAGACTCCAGATGGCAAAATCTATCAAAGTAAATCGTTAATGGATGGTTCTTATAGTGTCTCAGTTCCAGCTCAGAAGGCAGGAACCTACCTTAATGTTTATCAAAAAGACGAAGTGAATGATCGAGTAAGTGCGAAAGTTAAAGTAAAAGTTAAAAAAAGTGGCCCTGATGTATTGTCTGTTGATAAATATTATAATAATGCAGAGGCGTTAACAGGTATGACAAACGAAGATGGAGCATTGGTAATTGCTATAGTTGATATCAGACGTAGAGTATATGTTCCAAAGTTCGGTGGCAAAGAAAGACTTGAATTATGCGCGGATTTGGATTTAGATGGTTATAGTATTATTGAAGTTGACGAAATACTGGATAAAGATGGAAGGTTTAAAATGTATCTTCCTGATATTGAGGTGGGTTCTAATGTTAAGCTATATAACATTGATCATGTTGGTAGAATAAGCAGAGTCACTTCGACAACCGTATTAAAAGGTGGACCTTATACTCCAGACGTTATGTCATTAACCAATATTGATTCTGTAATTTATGGTAGTGTTAAGTCATCATCGGATAATAAACAGTTATCGATTACAGTTAAGTATGACGATGTTATAATTAAAGATATGACAGATGAAAGTGGATATTTTGCTATTGATCTTGGTACAACATTACCATATGGGAAACAAATCACCATATATGCTGAAGATATAAATAACAAGGACTATCGTTATAGTAAGCATACTACTGTTACAGTAGAAGATATATCAAGTTATGACAAATTTGGTAAACTAACAATAGGCGATATAGAATATGGTACAAAAGAAATAAACATTACTTATTTACCGGAAAGAGAAGTCACACTTGTGATTCCAACTGAAACTGGAAAAGCAATTGTTAATGGAACTACCAACGACAATGGAGATTTCACTTACAAATTAAAAGAAAAGTTAATATCTGGTGAGATGGTATATGCATATCAGCGTAATAATTTAGGAAAGTTATTAGCATTTGACTCTAAAATTGTGAAGTATGAAAAGCCAGGAGTTCCAAAACTTATTACCAAACTTACCAACACCAATAAGACAATGAAAGTAGTGACTAATCAAGATTGTATGCTTTATGCTCTGGTTGGAAATACGCTTTATGAATCCAAACAGGGAAAATATAGCGAGAAGCAGAAAGGGTATGTTCATAGCTTCTCCATAGATAAGGTGGATTCTGGCACTATAGTAACGTTTAATGCGATGAACTTAACAACAATGAGTGATCCGCTTGTAGTAACTGTAGAAAAGTATGCTCCTGATATGCCAAAGGTGAAGAATTTGTCCAGCGGCATGGAGATCATTGAAGGCAAAGTTGATATTTTCTTGTTAGATTCCGTTGAAAATGTAACTGTTAAAAATTCAAAAACAAAAGTTTTTGCTAAGATTAATAATGTAAATTATCAAGGAACTATATCTGAAGATGGAACATTTTCTATTAAAGTACCTAAACTTGTAGCTGGTGAAACAGTAAAGGTTTATGGTTACAACAAAAATGGTTATGGACCTATTCAAACGATTATCGTCCAATAATTCAACCTAAACAGGGAAGTCCACCGCTTCTGTAAGCGGAGGGCTTCCCTGTTTTAAAATCAAAAAATAGTGGTAATGCGGTAGAGCTAGTAGAGAAAGCGGAATGCGATTATCCGATTTTACACTTAGTAACTACAATCTACTTTATAATTTTTATTCATTATCATAAAACCGAAATTGTCTATAATAAGTGGAACGCTTTAATGCAGAAGGGTTATACAAAATAACAACATAGTCATAAGGTATGGTTTCGTCTTTAATAAAATCCATTAAATAACTTTCAGTAAAATAACGCAAATCTATAATGTCAACCTCATGAAAGTTTAGAGCCATAAAAGAAGCAATCGGTTTACCAAAAGAATCTTGGACAAATAAAATCTTTCCTTTATGCACTTTATGATTAATGATTCGGCCGAGATCAGGGTTACCACCAAGGTAGCAGTTATCCCGATAAGCAAGAGGAGTATCTGGATTATCCATGCGTTCTGGATAGAATACGGATTCTTCAAAGATACCATTTCGAACTAGATAGAGGGACCCATTCGCATCATATTTCATATAAGTGAGCTTGGTTTTAAATTTTGGATAAATAAAAGTAAAATCGTCAATACCAGCATACCATTTTCCAACTCTATTTGCTAAAGAACCTATAAAGGATTGCTTTAAGGTGAGTTGATTGTAATTTGCTCCATTATAAGTCTGTTTATTATATTGGAAACCATAATTTTTCTCCATATAATCAAGGAGATACTGATAAGCAAAAAAAGCAGTTTCTGTTGTCCAATGATGATCTGTGTTATAAAAAAGTTTTTTGTAATCTAAAAAGTTATTGGAGAAGACCTCTCGAAAATCTATAAAATCAATATTAAGTTTTTGTAGACCTTCTAGCAATTTATCAGCATTTTTGTTAGGATAGTCTTCTAAACCATAAGGTAACTCATTATTATCCTGGTTTACTTTGTATGGTGCTTGTACATAGAGGAGTTTTGTTCCGACTGATTTAAGATATCTATTTAGTACTGTAAAATTCTTATGAGCAATTCGTACCCCAATATCTGGATAAGTATAGGTTAACTGGCCATTATCCATTTTATAGACGGTATTGTTATCATTTGGTTCTGGTATCATACGTTTTAGTAAAAGTCGTTGTGTCAAGCCATTCCAATCAATCAATGATAGTTTGCCAGGAATAGAATCATTGATTACAGACTCTGTTTTTGAGAATATATTGCCAAGCTTTTCTGAAAATGAGGTTTTAGTAGCAATTGCTCTATCTTCAATCACCTCATCGTTAAGCTTACCATTCTCAAAATCTTGATCCGCATTTTCTATGAAAGAATTTTTAACTGAGCTTTTAATCTCCAAAATTATTTTTGGTGAGTTCATCCATAAAATAATAAAATAAAACATAATCACAAGGAGAAATAATATTGCTGTAATTAGTCTTCCAATATGCAATGAGTTTTTTTTATTGTCCATCTTAACCCCTATTCTGCTTTTCAGCGCCTTTTAATAAAGAGGGCAACTTTGTGTGCCAGTCCAAACTTTCATGTGAAAAATCTTGATTTTTCACACCAACCCCATAATAACGTTAAAAGTTGAAATAGATAAAAGGATTGTAAGCACCCTTTATAATATAGGTGAGTGATACAAAAAATAACACAATATAAAAAATAGGGGTTAGGATATAGCTGATTTTTAAATCGTGATAATGGAAACGTTTTTTCATGTATGGCAAAAGAGGCATAGAGCAAATAACTGCAAAAATTATAAAAATTAAATTATCTAGAAAATAAAATCTTGCCAGAGAATCTGTGTAACGACCACCTATTCCAAACATTGAGCCAAGATACGTACATGCTTGAGATAGATCAATAGAGCGGAACAATACCCAGCCAAGGCATACAAAGAATAAGGTATAAATGTGCCTTACGATTCTTAATCCAGAAGTTCTTTCAAAACGAGTTAATTTTTCTATAGTTATTAATAAAAAATATAAAAAACCCCAAGCAATGAAGGTCCAATTTGCTCCATGCCATACTCCGGTCAATACCCAGACAATAAACAGGTTACGTATAAGTTTCCATTTGGAATCCACCCTACTTCCACCTAGTGGGAAGTACACATAATCACGGAACCAACTACCTAAGGAGATATGCCATCTTCTCCAAAATTCCGAAATGGAAGCAGAGATATAAGGGTAATTAAAGTTTTCATCAAAATGAAAACCAAACATCTTGCCAAGTCCAATTGCCATATCGGAGTATCCAGAAAAGTCAAAAAGGATTTGAAACGAGTACGAAATTGCTCCAAGCCACGCAAATGCTGTAGACAGTTGATCATTTGGTAGTGAAAAAGCCTTATCTGCTACAATAGCGAAGTTATTGGATAATAATACTTTTTTTGATAAACCGATAATAAAACGAACACAGCCTTCAGAAAAGTCTGCTATATTCTCTTTTCTATGATTAATTTGATTCGCAATCGTTTCGTAGCGAACGATAGGACCTGCAATTAACTGAGGGAATAGGGCGATATAAAGGCCAACATTTAACGGATTTTTTTGAACTTCCCCTTGACCTCGATAAACATCAATGACATAGGAGATAGCTTGAAAAGTAAAGAATGAAATTCCGATAGGGAGTACAATATCTGGAACTGGTAGCGTTAGTGAGAAAAGTGTGTTAATATTAGTTATGGTAAATGCCAGGTATTTATATAGAAAGATGATACTAAGGTTATATAGCACGGTGATAGTAAGTAAAATTTTACTAATTACCTGATTGTTGCGATGCAAATCAATATTTAGGCCGATTGCATAATTAACAAGGATGGAGAGAAGTATAATTAATACAAACCAAGGTTCTCCCCAGGCATAGAAGAGTAGACTGACTAAAAATAAAAAAATATTTTGAGCCAACCGTTGGGAATAGAGAGTATAGTATATTATTAATACGAAGGGTAAAAATACCAGGAGAAATATACTTGAGGAAAATATCATAAAGACCTCCGAAATTTAAATCATGGCAAGGAAGAACGCGAAACGTATCTTTCTTTGCTGAGTTCCTTATCGATAGTATTCTCAAAAAAATCAAAATTATTGGAAAAAAAAATAGACCATCGAAAGGATGGTCTATCTAAATTATTTTGCTGAGCCAGATGACTGATTAGAAGTAGTTTTTGCTGTTGGACTTATGGTCGCTTCTGGAGTTTTACTTGGCTCCACGAACTCATCGCCATCTTCAAATTGAATTGTGTCATCTTTTTCTACCACTGTGATGGTACATTTTGTTATTCCATTATCAACAATTGCATAAACCGTAGTAACTCCAACTCCCTTTGCAGTAACTCTACCACCAGAACTAATTGAGACAATCGAAGAATCGGCAGAGGAGAATTTTGCAGTTTCGACAGTATTATACGGAGCAATGATATACTTCAATGTAGTCTTCTGACCGAGAGCCATCTTTAACTCTGTTTTAGTAAAACGAATACTAATCGCTGGTACGCCAACATTGATATCACATTGTAAGGTTCCAATTGTCTTATTACCTTCTTTTACAGTAACGGTAACCGATGCGGTTCCTATCTCAACACCAGTAATATCGCCCTTATCATCTACAGTGACTATATTGGTATCACTGGATTTGTAAGTGATGGTTTGAGTTTCTGTAACATTGTATACTTTTAGTGAATAAGTTTTGCCTTTCACTAAATCTTTGCTTTTTACATTTAATTTTATTTCGGATTGGGTATCTTTTGAGGCAGAAGAAGTCTCTTCTGTATTTGTTTTTGCATAAGCCTCAGAGCCCTTACCGGTAAAAGGCAAAAACAATACAAAGATAAGTAGGAAACTAAGGACAAATATGCACTTTTTAAATTTGCTATAGGTCATAACATAGTCCTCCTTACTATTTTTCTTTGTGTCACATCCAAGTCTAGTATAAAAGGATATTTTGTCAGAATAATGGCAAAACGTTAAAAAATCTTAAGAATCTATGCTAAAATATTAAGATTTTATTTCGAAAAAACTCTTGTCTTATATGACTTTATTCAATATAATGTAGATATACTTGGGTTATTATGTAATAAAATACAATATAGGTAATCTCATATAAGTTTTATTATACCCTTAGTATTTGTATCATTTAATATAATTATTCATAAGATAAAGTTGTGATGTTGAGATGGAGGTGGCTTAAGTGCAACATATTCTTATTGCAGATGATAATCCAGATATTACAGATGTACTGGCAGCCTATGCGAAAAAGGAAGATTTAGTACCGGTGATTGCTGCCGATGGGGAAGAAGCAATCCGGATGTTTCGACAATACAACCCAGCCGTTGTATTATTAGATGTTATGATGCCGAAGGAAGATGGTTATGAGGTCTGCCGAAAAATCAGAGCAAAATCTGACGTACCAGTTATATTAATTACAGCCCGTGGAGAAGACTTTGAAAAGATTATGGGGCTAGACATTGGTGCTGATGATTATATAGTAAAACCTTTTAGTCCGAGTGAGGTTATGGCACGAGTCCGAGCGGTGTTACGGCGAATGACTAAGAAGGAAAAAGAACAAATTTCAGAGAATGTATTAGCCTTCTCAAACTTAGAGATTAATCTGGAGGAATATACGTTACATATCGGTGGCACTAAGATTTCTTTAACAAAAAAGGAAATCGAAACCATGTGGACTTTGGCTAGTAATCCAAATAAAGTTTTTACGAGAGATAACCTGCTTGATAGTCTATGGGGCTTTGATTATTTTGGTGACAGTCGAACTGTAGATTCCCATATAAAACGCTTGCGAGCAAAACTTGATGCGATAGATCATCCAAATTGGTCCATCAAAACGATTTGGGGTGTAGGATACAAATTTGAGATTGATGAAGATGTGCGATGAATGAGAAGAATATAGATTTAATTAGCAAAGGAATGGAAGAGGCATCTGGAACTACTCAAGATAAAATAAAAAAAAAGAGCAGATTATATAATCGCTTATTTTTTAAAGTATATGTAAATTATGCACTTATGGTTTTGCTTTTTGCTCTTGTGCTTGGAAGTGTTTTTCTTCAGCTAAGTGAAAAGGCAACAAAAAATAATACAAGGCAGCAATTATTTAGTCAAGCGAAGGCTATTGCAAAGAGGTATAATGAATTTATCATTGACAAAGACTATGAAAGCAGTTTGTCTTATATAAAGGTTCTTCTTGAAGTTGGTATTGTTGCACAGGATGTTTGGGTAGTTTCGAACCCGAACGCCAGTGCACCTATGAATCCTGATATGACAACGATGGATTTACAAGCTTTAACCAAAGAGTATCAAGAAATATATCTAGGCGCGTTTGCGGGTGAAGATACTTACCGGATTAGTTATAGTAAAACTTATGGTTTTGATGTGATTTCTGTTGGAGTTCCAGTCAAAGGTGCGAATGGTGAGGTATGTGGTGCAATCTTATTGAATGCAGAAGTAGAGCGACAAACAGAGTCAATTAGGGATACCAAATCAATGATTTACCTCAGTATGGTAGTTGCTTTAATTGTATCTTTTATCTTTGCAATTGTTTTTGCTAGGCAGCTAGTCAGACCAATCGCGAAGATGCGTCAAACAGCTTTATTGTTAGCAGAAAAAAAATATGAGTCTAAAACAGGAATTGATAGGAAAGATGAAATTGGAGATTTAGCTAGAACTATTGATTTATTAACGGATAAGTTAATGGAAAATGAGGTTGTTAGAAAGAATCTTGATCAAATGCGAATGGACTTCTTTGCTAATGTATCCCATGAGCTTAGAACACCAATTACTGTAGTACGCGCATATACGGAGGGCTTAGTTGACGGTGTAATTGAAGAGGAATCCACAAAGCAGCAATATTATCAGAAGATGCTATTAGAATGTAAAAGTATGGAGCGTTTGGTTGGAGATCTCTTAATATTAGCGAAAATGCAAAATCCTGATTTTGTCATTGAAAAAGAGCCTGTTAATTTAACTCAAGTTTTTGATGATATCTTAAAGACAGTTAGAACAATGGGGAAAGAAAAGCGCATCAGCGTATGTTTAGAGAATGATCATGACGTACAATTGATGTATGGAGATTATGACCGCTTGCGTCAGATGTTTTTAGTAATTTGTGATAATGCAATTAAATTTTCTAAGGAAGATTCAACGATATATATCACAATAACCAGAGGAGAAAAACTTCGTATTTCGATTCGAGATGAAGGTATTGGAATTGCCACGGAGGAATTGTCTAGTATATTTGATAAATTTTATAAATCAAAGTTACGTCAAAATGCAAAGGGATCTGGTCTTGGGCTTGCTATCGCACGTCAAATTGCTTTGAAACATGAAGGAACAATTGAAGTATTCAGTACCCTTTCGGTTGGTACTGAATTTGTATTCTCATTTGATTATATAACAGAGGAAGAATTGGAACAAAGGTGATAATTCGACATATAATGTAATTAATATTGGAAACCAATATTTACATTCTATTAATACTTGAAAAAGTCATAAAATTGGGATATAATAATACCAAGTTAACTACCTGGGGTGCTCGATACTCTTGTTATTTTGAACCTACAATACTTTAAAAGGGATTCCTATATTGGTAAGCGGATGTCAAGCCTCCGTTTGCAGTGGAAGGCAGAAACTTACTTGCGGTTACCCACCTAGCTTGTGCTAGGAGTCAAAATACAGGAACCGGCATTTTGGGGGTTATAAAAAAAAGATTTTTTAAGACAGCGTTTGCTGTCTTTTTTTTATTAGATAGGAAATTACAACGCAATTTCCTATCTAATAAAACTCTCCGAGAGATGCACACTCACCCTATGGATTCGGCGCGACAAAGTACCCAGTATGGATGCAGTCTTAAGGGTTAAAGACCTTAGTCTGCCCTTGAAGTGAAAAGACAGAGCCAATAGCTAGGGTGTCGTGAGTGATTGCGAAGCAAAAAGAAGCCATCCCTGGCTCTAGATTCCTTCAAAACTAAATTCAGGAATAAAACTTTCACTTGCAGTTTGACCTTCTTGCATGAACGCATTTGTAATCCCAAGCGCAATGGCATAATCGATGACATCGTTGTACTCTCTCTTTGTTACTTTTCGATTGATCTCAGGGTAATCTGTCAACCCAGTAAGAGGGGTATATTGATTCATAATACTAAGAAAGATGGTATCATGGTAGGTTTCATAAAGGTATCGTAGTATCTTCTTGGAATCTGTTCGATGTCCTGGAAGGACTAAGTGGCGAACAATGACGCCACGAACTATCCTATCCTTTTTAAAGGTAGGGGAACCAACCTGACGAACCATTTCTTTTAGCGCTTCCTTTGCAATGGTAGGATAATCTTTAGCATTCGAATAACGAAGTGCAAGGTCTTCTTCCATATATTTAAAATCAGGTAGATAGACATCGATGAACCCATCTAATAATTTAAGAGTAGAGACTTTTTCGTATCCACTGGTATTGTAAACAATCGGAAGAATAAGTCCATTTTGCTTCGCAATTTTTAGAGCATGGACAATTTGTGGTACATAGTGAGTTGGAGTTACCAGATTAATGTTCGTGGCGCCCTTTTCTTGAAGAGATAAAAAAATTTCAGAAAGATGCTCAATTGTAATTTCCTTTCCAACCGAACCATTTGCAATATTATGATTTTGGCAAAAAACACAACGAAGTGTACAACCAGTAAAAAAAACAGTACCCGAACCTTCCTTTCCTGTAATACAAGGTTCTTCCCATAGGTGAAGAGCAGCTCTTGCGCCATAGACGGTTGCTGGCATGCCACAATAGCCAGTTTTATTAAAACGATTGGCCCTACATTCTCTTGGACATAAAGTGCAATTAGATAAGAGTTCTATTAATTGATTATTCATCATATTATGATTTTTGTTTTCTATAGGTGGTAACATTAGGAATCCTCCCAGGGGTGTTAGTAACCGATATATCTTAAAACTACATCACGTCTTAAAAACTACATCACGTCTTAAAAACTAAATAACATCAAATAATTACATAGTATCTAAAACTAAATTTTCATCCTAGAACACAGTTAGATACTTCTTGTATTATAATAATGATTTATTCTTTTGTAAATCTAAGTTATGTATACATTATTGATTTTGTATAAGCATTTGCAACATGGATCCAAAGTAAAATATCGTATATCATTTTATATATCTTAGAAGAAGAGTGTTATCACGTGTTAGTTTGTACCACTGTATCTATTTGAAATTAGGAAGGAAATGGAATGGGACTGCAAAATACATAGATAATCAAATAGGAATGTGGTATAATATCACTTAAGTTTATGTATGGCTTTTAGTAAAACATAAGGATAAGTTTCGGATTAAGAAAGGACAGAGACAATGAAACACGGATTCGTGAAAGTAGCGGCTATAACACCGAATATTAAGGTTGCTGATTGTGAATATAACGTAAATGAAATAATTCATCGGATAGAAGAGGCAAGACAAAAGGGAGCAATGGTAATTTTATGTCCAGAACTCTGTGTTACTGGATATACCTGCCAAGATTTATTTTTACAAAACACTTTATTAAAGGGAGCGTTAGATGGGTTAACTAAGCTAATCGAGTATAGTAAGGATATTGATGCACTAATAGCCGTTGGACTACCTTTTCTAAAGGACGGTAATTTATTTAATGTTGCAGCAGTACTATATCAAGGAGAATTACTTGGAATGGTACCAAAACGAAATATTCCAAACTATTCTGAATTTTATGAGGCACGTCATTTTAGAAGAGGAAATGATATCGTAGAGTACGTCACAATAAATCATAAAAAAGTACCATTTGGTAGCAATCTTATCTTTTGCCATAGAGAGATTCCTAATCTAAAAGTAGGAATAGAAATCTGCGAAGATTTATGGGTACCACAGCCACCAAGTGGTGGGTTATGTGAAGCTGGTGCAACTATTATCTTAAATCTATCCGCTAGTAATGAAACTACCGGAAAAGATATTTATCGAAAAACATTGGTGAGTAATCAGTCAGCACGTTTGGTATGTGGTTATCTATATGCAAGTGCCGGAGAAGGGGAATCTACAACAGATTTGGTATTCTCAGGGCATAATATGATAGCGGAGAATGGAACGGTAATTGCGGAGTCAGAACGTTTTGTGAATGGAGTTATCGTTTCGGAAGTTGATCTTGAAAAATTAATCTCGGAGCGTAGAAGGATCTCAACCTATCTTGTGGAAGAGAAGAAAGAATATACTTATCTAGAGTATGGTTCAACCTCTGATGAAAATAATACTACTTATGATTTCGAGTTAGAGTTAACGCGTTTCATTGATAAAGCACCATTTGTACCATCCAATAAGGAAGAACGGGAAAAGCGTTGTAATGAAATTATTCATATACAAGCGTTAGGACTAAAAAAACGTATCCAGCATATTGGAGCAAAATCTGTTGTGCTTGGTATCTCAGGTGGCCTTGATTCTACTCTGGCAATTTTGGTAGCAAAAAGGGCTTTTGATATGTTAGGGCTTGATCCAAAGGGAATCATAGCGGTTACAATGCCTTGTTTTGGAACAACAGATCGAACGTATCAAAATGCTATCCTGCTGGTTAAGGAGCTGTCCGCTACATTACGTGAAATAAGAATTAATGAGGCAGTTGAACTTCATTTTAGAGATATTGGTCATAACATTAATACTCATGATTTAACGTTTGAGAATTCACAAGCGAGAGAACGTACTCAGGTTTTAATGGATATTGCAAGTCAAGTAAATGGGTTCGTTGTTGGTACTGGAGATATGTCGGAGCTTGCCTTGGGCTTTGCAACCTATAATGGGGACCATATGTCGATGTATGGCGTAAATGCATCCGTTCCAAAGACTCTGGTACGTTATCTTGTAGCATATTTTGCAGCAGAAGCAAAGAGTGATACACTTAAAAAGGTATTAGAAGATGTTTTAGATACTCCAGTAAGTCCAGAACTTCTTCCTCCAAAAGATGGTGAGATTGCTCAAAAAACAGAGGATGTGGTGGGACCATATGAGTTACATGATTTCTTTTTGTATTATGTATTAAGGTTTGGATTTTCACCTTCGAAAATATATCGTCTTGCAGTTTATGCATTCGAGGGAGACTATTCAAAGGAAATAATTTATCGTTGGCTTATGATATTCTATCGTAGATATTTTCAGCAACAGTATAAACGTTCTTGTCTGCCGGATGGACCCAAAGTTGGTTCCGTTGCAGTATCTCCACGTGGTGATCTTCGTATGCCAAGTGATGCATCAGTTTCTTTATGGATGAAAGACTTAGAAAGTATTTCAAGATAATCATAATATAAGGATATAAAAAATGGGTTGCTGCAAACAATTGCAACAACCCGTTTTGGGGAAAGAAAGTCAGGATAAGTACTCACATATGTATTTATGCACGATAAGGAAGTTATTATTTTGTTTCTACTTGCTGATCTACTGGTGTGATAAGCGCCTTTTCCAAAGTTTGCTCTATAGCATCTAATAGGAGAGTCTGTGTGTATTTGCTATCCTCGGAGATTTGAATAGAGGCAATATCGACATCATTACATAGCTGTTTCGCAATGGAAATGATGGACGGCTCTACTAGTGGGTACAAGGTTGTAACTGCTTCATCCAGGTTGATTAATTGAACCGAGTTGATGTGATTTTTATCAACAACGACTTCTAAGTTAAGTATACTGTCATTTAGGGTAACTAATGAAGAGTAAACGCCTGGTTTATACTTTGCGCTATCTTCATTCGTCCCGGAATCCTTCTTGCCGGATTTAAACAAAGCCAGAAGTAATACGAGTAATATAATACCAAGTACTGCAAAAATTACTCCATATATAATCTGTTTCAGTTTAATTACAACTATTTTTGTATGTGACATCTGTTTTTCCTCCCAATTATGCTTTATACAGTTTATTAATCGAAGAGAAAAAATATGATAAGATTAAAATAGAAACCTAATGGATAGATAATTAAATATTTTATAATTGCATCGGTATCATGATGTACCAAATAAGTAACTTGAAAGGAGGAGAGAGAATGTCACTGCAATTTGTAATTGGCGGCTCCGGTGCAGGAAAAACCTATCAACTATACAAAAATGTAATAGAGAGCTCGCTAAAGGGGCCAAAAGGGAAATATCTAATATTAGTGCCAGAACAGTTTACACTCCAAACTCAAAAGGACTTGGTAACGATGCATCCGAAGAAAGGAATTCATAACATTGATATTCTTAGCTTCCTTCGTTTAGCTTATCGAATTTTTGAGGAAACGGGTGGGAATGATCGTTTGGTTCTTGAAGATACTGGGAAAAGCATGATTGTTAAAAAAGTCATGATGGAGAAGCGAAAAGACTTAATTTTATTTGGTGCTAATGTAAAGAAACAGGGATTTATTGAAGAAATGAAATCCATTATCTCAGAATTAGCTCAGTACAGTATTCATTCAGAAGAACTACAAAGAATGAAGGAAGTTGCAAATGGGAAGCCACTTCTTAATCATAAATTAACGGACATCATGACAATCTATCAAGCATATGAAGAGTTCCTTCGGGACAAATACATTAATTCAGAGGAAATCTTAGACCTTCTTTGCGATGTTATTGAGGATTCCTCCTTGGTAAATGACAGTGATATTTTTCTGGATGGATTTACAGGATTTACACCATCACAATATAAGTTACTTTCACACTTAATGAAAAAAGCAAAGTCCGTAACGATAACAATTACGATGGAAGAAAGCCAGATCAACCGTAAACAGGAGGAACATCAATTATTTTATCTTAGCGGTAAGATGATGGAAAAACTTACGGATCTTGCGATTACGGAAAGGATTGAGATAAAACAACCAATCCTTGTTGCAAAAGAAAATGGAGGATACTCCTATCGTTTTCACAATAGTATGGCACTTTCTGCACTAGAAAAGAACATCTTTCGCTATCCTTATAAACCCTACAGGAAAGAGCAAGAAGACGTCACAATTACAGTTGCAAAAGATCCAATGGCAGAAGCACGGCATGCAGTAATAGAAATTACAAGATTACTTAGAGAAGAACAATACCGATATAAAGACATTGCTATCGTCTCTGGAGCCATAGAGGTTTATGGCGATATAGTAAAAAGAGAGTTAGAGCTTGCTGGAATTCCATGTTTTGTGGATCATAAGAAAAATATTTTGGCTAACCCTGTGGTGGAGTTCCTGCGTTCAGCACTTGATGTTGTAACTCATAATTTTGATTATGAAGCAGTTTTTCGCTTCTTAAAGTGCGGTTTGACGGATTTTTCAACGGATGAGATAGACCTTTTTGAAAACTATGTGATAGCATTTGGAATAAGAGGAAAATACCGCTATGAACAGGAATGGCAGAAAAAGTACCGGACTAATTATGAAATAGATTTAGAGAAAATTAATTTTGTTAGAGGCTGTATCTTAAAAGTGTTTACACCTCTTTATGAGACATTAACAGATAAGAATTCCTCTGTAAGGGAGTGTATTCTCTCTTTATATGACCTATTATGTACTTATCATATCGAAGAAAAAACAAATAGATTTATCGAGAAATTCAAGGAACATGGAGAGGATGAAGATAAGCTAAGAGCAAAAGAGTATGAGCAAATCTATCACATGATTCTTGAGATTTTTGATCGAATGGTGGAACTACTAGGAGAGGATATCTTACCGTTAAAGGAATTTAGGGATATTCTTGATACAGGTTTTCGTGAAGCGAAGGTTGGTTTGATTCCCCCAAGTATTGATCAGATTCTTGTTGGTGATATCGAACGTACTAGATTAAAAGATATTAAAGCATTATTTTTCTTAGGAGTAAATGATGGTATTGTACCGAAAGCAAACCCTGGTGGTGGTATCTTATCTGATGCAGAACGTCAGTTATTTGCAGATCATGAAATTGAATTATCTCCTACAAAACGTCAGACCGCTTATCTGACAGAGTTTTATCTCTATCTTAATTTAACAAAGCCACAGAATAAGTTGTATCTTTATTACAGTAAATTAGATGCTTCCGGGAAGTCGATACGAGCCTCTTATTTGCTTGGAAAGATTAGTAAAATATTTCCAGAGTTAAAGATTTATGATGCAGATAGAAAATTAAGGGAAGACGAGTTACTTGGTACGGATCAGGGATTAAGCTACCTAATATCTGTCCTTCGTGACTATGAGGGGGAGCAACCGAAACTTTGGAAGGAAGTATATCATCTCTATGTGAGCGGACAAATAAAAGGACGGATATCGATAGACCGTGTCTTGCAGGGGGTATTTTATCAAAATTACGAACAAGGATTAACCAGAGAAGTTGCAAGGAAACTTTATGGTGAAACTTTGCTTGGCAGTGTAACTCGTATGGAAAAATATGCAGCATGTGCGTTTGCACATTTTCTACAGTATGGATTAAATTTAGAGGAACGTCAGGAATATAAGATTTCTATGCCTGATATAGGAAGCTTGTTTCATGAAGCATTGGAGAGGTTTGGGGAAGCATTAAAGGATCTAGGGATTGCGTGGAATGAACTACCAGATGACATTCGAATATCACTGGGAGAGCGATGTGTAAGAGAGACAGTAGAGAATTTTGGTAATGGAATACTGGAAAGCTCTAAGCGGAGTGCCTATTTGGCAACCAGGGTAGAGCGAATTTTACAGAGGACTACGAAGACTTTAACACATCAACTACAACAGGGAGTATTTGAACCTGGAAGCTACGAGCAATATTTTTCTCATGCAGATCGATATCTAAATTTAAGGGGACGTATTGACCGCGTTGACTTATATGAACAGGATGGCAAGCTCTATGTTAAAGTCATTGATTATAAGTCAGGTAGTACCTCCTTTGACTTGATGAGTTTGTATTATGGCTTACAATTACAGCTTGGCGTTTACTTAAGTGCTGCAATGGAATTAATGAAAGAGCAGTATCCAAATCATGAGGTACATCCAGCAGGAGTATTTTACTACAATTTAGATGATCCAATTGTTACAAAGTCAAACTCTATCGAAGAGGATATTGAAAAGAAGTTGGCTATGAATGGACTTGTAAATGCATCTAAGGCTGTAGTTCCGCTACTTGATACCAGTTTTCGTGGGGAAGAGGGAGAATTGGCACCATCCACGAAATCAACGGTAATCCCGGTAGAAACTGGGAAGGATGGAACCTATACCAAGAGATCTTCCATTGCAAAAGAAGAGGATCTGAATGCTTTGATGGATTATATCAAAGATTTGATGCACCGCTTTAGTGAACAAATCATGGACGGTAAGGTTCGTCATAATCCTTATAAGGCGAAGAATCGAAATGCTTGTGCATATTGTTCTTTTCAGTCTGTTTGTGGATTTGACTGTAGGGTAAACGGGTTTTCGTATCGTATTTTAAAGACTTTAAATAAGGATGAAGTATGGAGTTTAATGAAAGAGGAGGATGAGTTTTTTGGCAAAGATGAGTTGGACACCGGAACAGCAGAAGGTAATTGATATTAGAGATTGTAATCTCTTAGTTTCTGCAGCAGCAGGCTCTGGGAAAACTGCTGTTTTGGTGGAGCGAATTATCAATCGCATTACGTCTGAAAACTCTCCGATCAATATAGATCAGTTACTCATAGTAACATTTACAAAGGCAGCAGCAGGAGAGATGAGAGAACGAATCGGTGCTGCGATTGAAAAGAAAGTATTAGAACAGCCAGACAATGTTCATCTACAAAAACAGCTGACACTTTTATATAATGCTCAAATTACAACAATTGATAGCTTTTGTTTGTCAGTAATTCGAAATCATTTTCATACGATTGATTTAGATCCTTCGTTTCGTATTGCAGAGGAAGCAGAACTAGCATTATTAAAATCTGATGTTTTAGCTACATTGTTGGAAGAAAAGTATGAGGAAGGCTCGGAGGATTTTTTAGAATTTGTGGAATGTTATTCCGCCTCAAAATCAGATGAGCCAATTGAGAATTTCATATTAAAGCTCTATCAGTTCTCTCAGAGTTATCCTTATCCGCATGAATGGTTAGAAGAGCGAGAAAAGGACTTTATGGTTGAAAGCACGGAGGATTTAAGTAAAACTAGCTGGATGTTACAACTTCTTCAATATGTTAAGATACTCCTTCGTGAGGCTTCCGATTTATGCATACGAGCGATTGAAATTACAAACTTTCCAGATGGACCTAGACCTTATCTCGATGCATTACTGTCAGATCAAGAAATGATAGAGAAACTTCTTTCCTTAAAGACATACGAAGAATATCAAGAGGAATTTCAACAGATATCCTTTGTCAGGTTATCAACCAAAAAATGGGCAGATACAACAGAAGAGAGAAAAGAAGAGGTAAAAGGACTGCGTCAGATGGTCAAAAAGATACTTTCTGATATCGCCGATGATTTCTTTTTTCAACCTGTGGGAGACATGCTTTCCGACATGATGAAAGTCCGTAAGCCTATGCTGGTGTTATTATCGTTAGCTCATGACTTCTTAAATCGAATAGAGTCTGCGAAGGAAGAGAAAAATCTTGTGGATTTTTCGGACATCGAGCATTTTGCCCTTAATATTTTAGTTACAAAAGAGGATGGAAAACTTGTCCCTACCAAAGTTGCAAGGGAGATGAGCGAGCAATTTGAAGAGATTATGATTGATGAGTATCAAGATAGTAACTACGTTCAGGAATATATCTTAAACAGTATCTCTAAGGATTTAAATGGCTGCCCGAATGTCTTTATGGTCGGCGATGTGAAACAGAGTATATATAAATTCCGTATGGCCAGACCTGAACTATTTATGGAAAAATACGAACGGTATTCGACAGAAGAAGGGTTGTACCGTCGTATTGATTTAAGTAAGAATTTCCGAAGCAGAGCAGAAGTGTTAGATAGCATTAATGGAGTCTTTGAAAAGATTATGACAAAGGGATTAGGAGGAATTGAATATACCAAAGAAGTTTCGCTTTATCCAGGAGCAGGATTCCCAGAGATAGAGATAGATATGGAAAATACATCTTCCATATCTTCGGATACAAAAACAGAACTAATTATTCTTAATCTAAAGGAAGAGGAAAATACAACATCGGAAGCCACGGATAGATTGGATTTCATGTCGTTGGATGAAGATCCCATAGAACTAAGTAAGAGAGAACTGGAAGCAAAAGCCGTCGCTATGCGTATTAAACAATTAGTGCATGGGGATAGTGGATTCTTAGTTACTAAGAGGAGCGGAGAAGAACAGAGACAAGAACGCTGCAACTACCGCGACATTGTAATTTTACTACGCACGATGTCTGGTTGGTCGGAAACCTTTACGGAAGTGTTAAAGCAAGAAGGAATCCCAGCATATTCTGATACACAGACAGGGTATTTTCAAACACTGGAAGTAAAAACGGTTTTAAACTATCTAAGAATACTTGATAATCCAAGACAGGATGCCCCGTTAACCGCTATTCTTTATTCTCCAATTGTAGGGTTAAATGCGGAACAACTATCAATGATTAGGTTGAAACATTCCAAAGGAGTGGAGAAGTTATCTGTTTATGATGCTGCAAGAGAATGTGCCAAAGACTATAAGGTTGAAGAAAAGGATATGGACCAACCAGTATGTGATGGTATTATGCAAGCAAACTGGATAAGTGAACAAGATAGCATAGAGAATATGGATTCTGTAGATTTAAAATCTACAGAAGTAGGAGTGAAGTTAAATAAGTTTTTTGTTATTTTTGATCGGCTTAGAAAAAAGGCAGTATACCTTCCGGTACATGAGATAATTTTAGAGTTATTTAAGGAAACTGGTTATGATCTTTTTGTCTTTGCTATGCCGGGGGGAGAGCAACGGAAAAACAACTTAACTAAGCTAATTCAACATGCCCTGTCTTTTGAAGAAAGTAGCTACCATGGCCTATTTCAATTTATCCGTTATATTGAAAGGTTACTAAAATTTGAAATTGATTATGGTGAAGCCGGTGGACTTTCACAAGAGGACAACGCAGTTAAAATCATGAGTATTCACAAAAGTAAAGGGTTGGAATTTCCTGTAGTAATACTTGCTGGTATGGGAAAACAATTTAATACAATGGATGCAAGAGAGAAAATTGTACTTCATGCTGATTATGGAATTGGACCGGAATGCATTGATTATCAGCTAAGAACCAAGTGTCCGACCTTATTAAAACAGGTTATTAAAAAGAATATTGTACTTGATAACCTAGGGGAAGAATTAAGAGTTTTGTATGTTGCGTTAACTAGAGCCAAAGAAAAGCTTATTATGATAGGTAGCGCAAACGATGCAAATGATTTGTTCGTGAGATGGAGACAAGATGCAACACCAGGGGTAACCCCATTACGGTTTCAAACACTGGCTTCGGCTAAAGATTACTTTTCGTTTGTTGGGCCAGTAGCTCTTAGTGACCCTAGAATCCGGGTAATCATGCTCACACCAAATGATTTATTAGAAGATGAATATGATAAACAGACGGATCTTAGGATGAAACAAGAGGAGCTAGACCCTACTAATTTTCTAGAAAGTTCGGGAGAATTCGGTGAGAATCTACCAGAAAATAACCTCTTAAGTAAACTGTCTTTCCGATATCCGTATGAAAAAGAAGCGATGTTACCAATCAAGACTACAGTAAGTGAACTAAAAAAGCTAAGTCAACAGGTAGATGAGGAATTAACAGAGATCTTCCCTCAAAGTAAGGAGGAAAGTGATGCTTTAATAGAGCCAACGATACCTAAATTTTTATCAGAGCAAAAAGAACTAAGAGGGACGGAACGTGGAAATCTGTTTCATAAAATCCTGGAGTTGGTCGATTTTTCAAAAAGTAATACCAAAGCTGAGTTAATGGAATTTACTTTACAGCTAGTAAATCGTGGGCTTATACAGGAAGAATCTATTACGAGTATCAATTATGATCGTCTTTCCGGTTTTTTTCAATCAGATCTCGCTCGTCGTATGCAGATTGCATGGCAAAAGGGATGTTTATATAGAGAACAACCATTTGTGATTGGTATTCCGGCTAGAGAAGTTAAGGAAGAATACGAAAGTGAGGACTTAGTCTTAATACAAGGTATCATCGATGTTTATTTTGAAGAAGAGGATGGAATTGTTCTAGTAGATTATAAAACAGATTCAGTAGGAGAATTCGGGGAAGAAGAACTGATAAGGCGATATCAAGAACAAATACGATATTATGAACGAGCTCTGAATCAGTTACTGGAAAAAAAGGTAAAGGAAAAGATAATCTATTCATTTTCTCTCGGTAAGGAAATTAAAGTTATATAATTCGCTATGTTTATGGCAGGCTAAAATGGATATACTCCAAAAGGATAATATTACATGAAAATTATTTGCAATTGGAGGAAAATGGAACTATTTAGGGATTGACATTTTCCCCTTGTTGCAACACAATAAGGAGTATATCATATGGGAAAAACAAGAAAACCGATTGATTTGTCCAAAGTTAAGCCAGAAGATATGATGAAGTACGAGATTGCAAAAGAACTAGGTCTCTTTGATCAAGTATTACGTGAGGGCTGGGGGTCATTATCGGCAAAAGAAACTGGCCGTATCGGTGGCATTATGACAAGAAAAAGAAAAGCTATGGAAAAGCAAATGAATCATCATGATTGATCAATCATGCTTGTTCCAAGCAAGGAAAATAGAAAGGTTGACATTGATAATGCGAAGAAAGATGTTATTTATCTATAATCCAAATGCAGGTAGAGGTAGAATACGGACGAAACTTTCACAAATCCTAGAAATATTCTTAAGAACTGATTGTGAGGTTGTGATATATCCTACCAGACAAAAAATGGATGCCAGAGAGATAGCGAAGGAATATGCGACCCAAAACGGATGTGATACCATTGTATGCTCTGGTGGAGATGGCACTTTAAATGAGGTAGTTGGAGGACTTATGGAAGTTGGTTGTTCCCTGCCGGTTGGCTACATACCTTCCGGTACAACAAATGACTTTGGGTATAGTCTAAATATTCCAAAAGACATGGAAAAAGCAGCTGAAATTATAGTGAAAGGTGCTACTTTGTTATGTGACGTCGGATCAATGAACAACTCGTATTTTACTTATACAGCAGCATTTGGACTATTTACGGATGTTTCGTACGATACTCCACAGAATTTTAAAAATGTTCTCGGTCGTATGGCATATATTTTAAGTGGTATCAGTAAACTTCACAGCGTTAAGGTTTACCATCTTCGTATCGAACATGAGGATGAGGTGGTGGAGGATGATTTTATCTATGGAATGTTAGCAAATTCAAATTCCATTGGAGGTTTTCGAGGAATTACAGGCTCACAAGTGTTATTAAATGATGGATTATTTGAATTAATCCTGATCCGTAGACCACATAATTTAGTGGAATTAAGTGGTATTGTCAATGATTTAATGCATAATGTGATTACGGGAAAACACATATATTATCATCGAGTCCATTCTGTTAAAATTAGTTCAGAGAGTGATATGCCTTGGTCGTTAGATGGGGAATACGGTGGTACTACAACAGAGGCAAATATTGTAATACATAAACAAGCCATTCCTTATATCTGTGATCGCACAGAGTTGCTCGAAGCAAAAGAAACGTTAGAAAGTCTGTAATCGTTTGTATCTTAATTAATATAAATAGACAGAATATAAATATGACAGAATATAAATAAGACAGAATATAAATAAGATAGAATATACAAAAGACAGAAAATAAAGTAGACAGAATTTAAAAGACGCATAGATAATTATTAGAGTAAGTGTTGGAACTTTACGTAATAATTTTCTATGCGTTTCTTGTTAATTCTTGGTTGCTAAACTAAGATTTTTAATACCGAGGAAGTTTTTCACCAATACCGTAATACCACCAAGCAGAATAGAATGATCTTTTAGGTTGGAAGCGATTAACGGAATCTTATCCACTAACTTATTACTAACTTTTTTTGTAATCATCTCAGCTAATTCCGGATAAGCGTTAGTAAAGGCACTGTTAATAATAATAATTTCTGGGCTAATGGTGTTTTGAAGATTATTTACGCATACAGCCATGTATTTGATAAAATGCTCCATCACTTCCACTGCTTTTGGCTCTCTTTTCTCGTAGGCTGACAATAAATCATCTAAGGAAGCATCTTCTCTATACTCTTTTAATAGAGCGCGTTCAGAAGCATATTGTTCTAGACAACCCTGATTTCCACAAGGGCAAGTGCGACCATTCATTACAACGATGGTGTGACCAAATTCACCGGCGTTTCCATGATATCCTGTGTATAATTGCTTGTTTAAAATGATACCAAGACCAACACCCGAGTGAATGCTTAAGTTTGCAAGAGAGGTATAGGTCTCAGGAAGAAATGCTTTTTCTCCAAGAGCGGATAGATTTGCTTCATTTTCTAAAAATACAGGAACTCCAAAATAACTACCCAATTGTTCTGATAAGTTAATGTCATGTAAGTTATAATAAGGGGTAAATAATACCTTGTTCTGATGAACTACACCATGGATTCCAATGGCAATACCAATGAGACCATAAGGTGTTTTTTCATATTCAGACTCCATAGATTGGATGAGATCAATTAAGACTGGAACTAGGTTTGTTTCAGAAGGTGTTTTGATTTGTTTGACACTACGTTGTTCTCCTTTCAGATCTGATATCATACAGGAGATTCTGGAAACCTCGATATCAACACAAATAGCATAACCAGCTTTCTTATGAAAACTTAACAGAATTGGTTTACGGCCTAGCCCAGTATCCTCACTTCCAATTTCTACTACTAATTTATCATTAATAAAATCACTAACGATAGCAGAGATAGTGGCTTTGGTTAGTCCTAATTTTTTCGAGATGGCTGCACGGGAGATTGGCTCATTTTGTAAAATTGTTTCAAGCACAAGCTTACTATTAATATCTCGTATCAGTTCTTTACTACCTAAAACCATGATAGAATTTCGTCCTTTCTTAAACGTGCCGATGTTCTTAATTTCTTATAATGAAACCGTAAGAATCTCTCTTGACACTCGTTTTGTATATTGATATGATTATACCATAATCATATTGTTTAGTAAATAAACAATATAATCATACGGGAGAAGTCCTCTGCTTCTAAGCAGGGGGAACATCTTCATCTCAGTGAGTGCTAAAGCACCTACTGAGTTAGTAGCAAAGCTGTAAGGTTACGAGGAAGTAGCGAAACGGATTCCAAGTACCGCTTGGCAGAGCTAAATGAAATAGGATAGAGTGATATGGGAGGTAGCAGATGTATTATATTGGTGTGGATTTAGGAACTTCTTCTGTGAAGCTTGTGTTGATGAGGGAGAATGGTGAGATTACTAAGGTGGTATCAAAGGAATATGAATTGTTCTTCCCAAAAACCGGATGGTCGGAACAAAATCCGGGAGATTGGTATCGCCAGAGCGTTGCAGGTATAAAGGAATTAATCAAGGATGTGAAGAAAGAAGAAGTTGCAGGAATTAGTTTTGGTGGACAGATGCATGGACTTGTCATCTTAGATAGTAACGACGAAGTACTTCGACCTGCAATTCTTTGGAACGATGGTAGAACCGGAGAAGAATGTGATTACTTAAATAATGTAATCGGAAGAGAAAAAATCTCTAGATATACAGCGAATATGGCGTTAACCGGATTCACCGCACCAAAATTGTTGTGGGTTAAGAAACAGGAACCTGAGATTTTTTATCGCATAGCAAAAATTATGTTACCAAAGGATTATCTTGCATATCGTTTTACAGGAGTACACTGTACTGATGTTTCAGATGCTTCCGGAATGCTGTTATTTGATGTCGAGCATAAGTGCTGGAGCGATGAGATGATTGAAATTGTAGGAATACATAAAAATCAACTCGCTAAAATCTATGAGAGTTATGAAGTAGTTGGAACACTTACTGAGACTGCTGCAAAAGAATTGGGTCTTACGACAAATGTTAAGGTAATCGCAGGAGCTGGTGACAATGCAGCAGGCGCGATTGGTACGGGAACAATAGAACATGGTATGTGTAGTGTATCTCTTGGAACCTCCGGTACCGTATTTATTGCTTCGGATAACTTTGCAGTAGATGAAAATAATGCACTTCACTCCTTTGCACATGCAAATGGTAAATTTCATTTCCTTGGCTGTATGCTTTGCGCTGCATCTGCAAACAAATGGTGGATGGAAGATATCTTAAGAACCAAAGAGTTCGCAAAAGAACAACAAGAGATTGGAAACTTAGGGGAAAATGAGGTTTATTTCCTCCCATACCTTATGGGCGAGAGAACCCCTCATAATGATCCTTCGGCACGTGGTGCATTTATCGGTATGTCAATGAACACAACAAGAGGAGATATGACACTTGCTGTTTTAGAAGGAGTTACCTTTGCACTTCGCGATGCTGTTGAAATCGCTCGTTCATTTGGTGTTACAGTAGAGCGCGTTAGATTAATCGGTGGCGGGGCAAAGAGTGATCTTTGGTGTAAGTTAGTAGCCAATATCTTAGATGTCACAGTTGAAAAATTAGCTTGCGAGGAAGGACCTGGATATGGTGCAGCAATGCTCGCAGCAGTTGGTTGCGGTGCTTATGAGACAGTGTCTGAGGCAGCAGATAAATTAATCCGCGTAACAGATACCATATCAAAAGATCCAGCTTTGGTAGAAAAGTATAATAAGAAATACGAGGTATTCCGTGAATTATACCCAACGCTAAAACCGGTATATCGTAAGCTGTAAGATTCGATAGAACATTAGGTAAAATGCATGGAAAGAATATATCATAAATTATATAATAGAAGAAATTTGCCGATTTTCATTTTCTAGAATACATTGAAGCGACAATGGAATAATGATATAATAAGGGCTGTTGTAAAGTTTGGTATGAAATTTTGATACTACTTTACTTCAGTCCTTTTTGATGGTATTGAAAATGTCATCTGTTTTTTTATAGAAATAGTACTGAATTTAGTAAAATTTAAGACTCCAGCTTCAATACTAGGTAGCATCAATGAGGGAATGAGGAAGGGAAACAGTGGTTAGAATACCCTTTGACTGGAAGGAGAACAAGAATGCAAGCATATACAGGTTTTGCTAATGTTTATGATACATTTATGGATAATGTTCCTTATGAGGAATGGTCAGAGTATCTTGCTGGTTTATTAAGAGAATACGGAGTAAGGGATGGTTTAGTACTGGAACTTGGTTGTGGTACTGGAAGTATAACCAGAAGATTATTTGAACTTGGGTATGATATGATTGGAATTGACTTATCAGAAGACATGTTAGAGATTGCCAGGGAAAAAGATATGGATGCAGGTTATTCCTTTGACGATATTTTATACCTGAATCAAGATATGAGAGAATTTGAGTTATATGGTACTGTTGCCGCAGTGGTTAGTATTTGTGATAGTATGAATTATATTACAAAACCGGAGGAGCTTAAGCAGGTCTTTCGTTTAGTAAATAACTATTTGGATCCACAAGGAATATTTATTTTTGATATGAACACAGTTCATAAATACAGAGATATCCTTGGTGAGACTACGATTGCAGAGAACAGAGAGGATTGCAGCTTTATCTGGGAAAACTATTATCATGAAAAAGAAGCAATCAATCAATATGATATTACAATCTATAAAAAAACAGAAATTGAGCTTGAGGATGAGGAATTAGAGACAACTTCTCTTTATGAGCGTATGGAGGAAACCCATTACCAAAGGGCCTATGAGCTTGAGGAAATCAAATCTTTATTAATAGAAGCAGGTATGGAATATGTGACTGCTTATGATGCAATGACGAAGGACGCACCAACCAATGATAGTGAACGTATTTATGTCATTGCACGGGAGAAAAAACAAGAGAAGAAGTTGTATTTATAATTTACTTAATTGGTATGTTTGTGTAGCGCTGATTTCACAAACATCAGAGAAAAAAGCAGCGCAGAAAAGAGGAAAATGATGAATGATTATATAGTACGTGCAACTGCAGCCAATAGCCAGATACGAGCATTCGCTTGTGTATCAACGGAAATTGTTGAAACTGCGAGAGGAGCTCACAATACAAGCCCTGTTGTAACTGCGGCACTTGGAAGATTATTAACTGCTGGAGCAATGATGGGTAGTATGATGAAGGGAGATAAGGATCTTTTAACATTAAAGATTACTTGTAGCGGGCCAATTGGTGGATTAACTGTTACCGCGGATTCAAGTGCGAATGTCAAAGGTTATGCCTATCAAAATGTTGTTAATCTCCCTCCTAGCCCTAAAGGGAAATTAGATGTTGGTAAAGCCCTTGATATCGGAGTTCTTAGTGTAATTAAGGATATGGGACTGAAAGAGCCTTATGTTGGACAGACAGATTTGGTTACCGGAGAGATTGCAGAAGATTTAACTTATTACTTTGCAACTTCAGAACAGGTTCCATCCTCAGTAGCACTTGGAGTGTTGATGAATCGTGACAATACCGTACGGTGTGCAGGAGGATTCATTATTCAGTTGTTACCATTTGCAGAAGAGGAAGTGATCTCAAAATTAGAAGAAAAAATCGGAGAAATTACATCCGTTACTTCAATGTTAGATAAAGGGATGACACCAGAAGAAATTTTAGAAGAAATTCTAGGGGAATTTGGTCTTACCATATTAGATAAGGTACCAACCAAGTTTACCTGTAACTGTACGAAAGAACGTGTAGAAAAGGCCATTGTAAGTATCGGTAAGAAGGACTTACAAGAGATGATTGATGACGGAAAGCCAATTGAAGTGAATTGTCATTTCTGTAATACAAATTATGAGTTTTCTGTGCAGGAGCTAAAGGATATTATAACAAGAAGTAAATGATATTAAAGTCTATTACTCCAGCAGGTATGATGGAATGATCGTAATCAGTACGGAATAATTGCAGAAAAATAAAACGAAGAGGAGTGAGATGTTATCACTATCCTCTTCGCTTTTTTAATTACAGTATAAATCTGATAAGAATATCCTGCGAATAGAATACTACCTTAATTTGCGATTGATATATTAGTCTGATTATTTTAAATTACAACAAAAAGCGGAACAGCTGAAATACAACTGAGGTAATGTTATAGAGCATCTTCTTTCCAGTTGAAAGTTCAAGAGGTATCACATCTCCATTGGATCCATAGGTTCCATCTAAAAGAACTGGAAGGGACTTATCTTGCATAGCATACATATACGATTCCAACTGTTTGTTAAATTCAGTACCATGAACGACAATCATAACTTCTGTGTCCAGATAAGCACTTCGCATATCAGCATTAAAAGAACCAATAATGGAAATATCATCATCTATTAAAACAGATTTATCATGCATCGAGTGATCTCCCTGAAATTCATAAATCTGTACACCAGTTTTGATAACCTTAGGCTTATTAAAAGTATAGTCCGAAGATGCCATAACATTATCGCCCCCAGCGGTAGAATTAATTAACATTCGAAAATCTGATACCTTATTACTAATTTCTTTCATGTCATTGTACATACTGGAGTCAAATACAGCATATGGAGTTTGAATATAAACACGTTTCTTCGCATTTTTCATAAGTTCCACCATCTGATACCAGATGAGAGGTTCTTTTGCCATAATATGAATTGGATTTGTGATTAAAGTGATTTTATTTGTTGGGACGGTAACTGGTACGCAATCACCCTCGGTAAAAAGTTGTGGTTGCGTTGTTTTTAAGTCCTGATAGATGGAACCAAGAGTTTCATAAGCTTTTGTAACGCTATTTTTCTTATGTCTCGGAACGCGATCAAAGACTGGTTCACTTTCTTTTGCATTCCAAACGGATTCGAAATAGCTCCATATTTGAGTTAAAACACTTTCCTTACTACTACTTGTTTCAGCTGCAGTATTATATACAAAGATATCCCTATCATAACTTAAGACATTGGTATTATATTCACCAAGAAAATAGTTAGAGATATTTCTGCCACCAAGGAGTAGTAACGAGTCATCGATAATGAGATATTTGTCGTGTAGCCTACCATTTGCTGTCCAGGGTTTTAGTAAATTCAGCATATTATAATAACGGATTTCAACATTTTCATGTGTTCCAAGGGCATAATAGATTGGGTCAGCTCCCATATCGATAAAACCAGTTAAACCATCCACTAATATCTGAACCTTAACGCCACGATTGGCTGCTGCTAAGACTACACTGGCAATTTCTTTACAGCTGCGGTCATGTTTAATGGAAAAAGAAGAGATTGCAATCTTTTCTTTGGCTTGATTTATCATATGTATACGAACATCAAGCGCATCTTGACTAGTTTCTACCACAGCTGCACGGTCTACGGATCTGGTATCACTGTAAAAACTATTTAAACTAAAGTTATTTTTAAAATCTTCGCTAACTTCAGGTGGATTTGCATAGGGGATGGTTACGCTAATAACGACATATATTAGATAGACAATTAACACAGAGAGAATACTATATAGTATTTTCTTTTTTTGGGATAGATTTTTAAACTTTTGCATAATAACCTCTATTCATACACATGTTCATGGAGTGAAAGAATTAACTCCACTTGTTTTTGATAATATAGTAGTTCCATTATAGAGAGAGGGAAAAGAAAATACAATTAAAATTCGATTAAGAATCCTACATAGCATACCCAGACAAGGAAGTATCATGCGTAATCACATTTCTTTATAGAATAGTTAATTTTTAGAAGGAGTTGACGATATGTATGTTAGAGTTTATGTTAGAACATAAAGAATTAATACAGAGAATGAGAGGTGACTTTTATGAACATAGGTGCTACGGGGGGATATTCCTATACTTCATCGCTTTCCTTTGGACAGAACCAATATACTCAAGGGTTGTCGTCGCAAGAAGATAATAAGAAAGAGGAAGAAAGAAATAGTATTCTTGCCACAGACTTAAGTCTTAACAAGCGAGAAGACTCGTTTTTAGAGTCTTTAAAAGAACAGTATAGGCAATATCAAGAAGAATTAAATTCACTGGGTGCGAATGAAGAGTTATCAGCGAAAGAAAAACTAGCGCGAAGAAAAGAAATTCAAGAGCAGATTAGTGGTATCAAAGATCAAATTGTTGCAAGGCAGCAGCAATTACAGCAATTAGAAAAGGAAAATGCCCAAGAAGAGATTGAAAAGAAACAGAGAGAATCAGTAACAAATCATAAGGATATGACGGAAGAGGAATACAAAAAACAGTTACATCAGAGTTTTCTCACAGAGGCGTCCACGGTTATGTCGGAGGTTGGTACGATTCACCGGTTAAAGGTAAAAACAGAAGGAGAGTTAAGAGTCGCTACAAAAGAGTTGGAATTATCCATGGCAAAGTCAGGTGAGGTTAGCGATAGTCTCTCTAATAATGTTTCAGAAACTAACCAAAGATTATCTCGGATTGATATGAGATTTAGTGAGAAACTAGGCAAGTTAAATAAACTCGCTAAGGACCAAAAAGAGGAGTTAAAGAGTAAGGAAAAGGATTCGAAAATTACTATTTCTTCAGATAAGGAAAAAGGTGAATTAAAAGTAGCAAAGGATCATACAGAGAATAATTCTGAGATGGTAGACAAGGAAGAAAACCAAAAAGATATGGATAATAGGTATGATAAGCACGTAGATGTTCTTATATAGTAGTTATGAAAAACAGAGGATTCAAAGAAAGTACCATATAAGAATATTGTAGTATTAGAATTAAGTGAAGTGTATAAAAAAGAAGGATAGATAAAATCATACATAAAACATGAGGTTATCATATAGAAGAATATAAAAGGATGGGAAATGTTTTCCCATCCTTTTGTTCTTATAATTCATGACAAGGAATAGTTCGCTTAGCGTGCTTTTCCTTGTTAATAAGTGCGACAGCTTGCTGAAGCAACTTATTTACTCTACCGTTACAGACTTTGCTAAATGACGCGGTTGATCAACGTCTAAGCCTCTTGCAGCAGAAGTATAATACGCAATCATCTGTAGAGCCACGGCTGCTGTATAAGGAGCAAAGAGATCTTTTGTAGCTGGAATGTCAATGCGGAAATCGTAGAGGGAGTTTTCTATCACTGCATCCGCAGTGGTAATACAGATAACCATAGCACCTCTTGCACGAACTTCTTTCATATTAGACACCATCTTTGATAATACGTTAGACTGAGTTGCTAATGCAATGACAGGAATTCCTTCCGTAATTAAGGAAAGAGTACCATGTTTTAATTCGCCAGCAGCATAAGCTTCCGAATGTATATAAGTTATTTCTTTTAACTTAATCGATCCTTCGCAGGCAAGAGCAGAATCCATACCACGACCGATAAAGAATAGATTTTCTGTATAGATAAGCTCCTTACTAATTTTCTTAAAGTAATCAGCTTGCTTTAATACCTCTTCGATTGCTGGTACAACACCATACAACTGTTTAAGATAATCGGAAACCTCATTTTTTGTAAGACAACCCTTTGCATAAGCAAAACGGAAGGCTAACACATAAAATGCGGAGAGTTGGGCAGTGTAAGCTTTCGTGCTTGCAACTGCAATCTCTGGACCTGCATGTGTATAGAATACATAGTCACTTTCTCTTGCTATCGCAGAACCTTTCACATTTACAATGGATAGAGTTTTTGCACCCATTTCATGAGCAAGTCTTAATGCTGCTAAGGTATCCGCAGTTTCTCCCGATTGAGATACTGTTATCACTAACGTATTTTGATCGATGATCGGATTCTGGTAACGAAATTCTGAAGCAATATCCACGGTGACAGGAATACGAAGAAGGCGTTCAATTAATACTTTGCCCATCAGTCCAGCGTGCATTGCAGTACCACAGGCTGTAATAATGATTCGATTGACATCAGAAAATAACGAATCCGGAATATGATCGCAAGTTAAGTCAGGAAGGAAATATTCATTTTTGAAATCGTCCTCTGAACTATACTTTTTGATTCTAGGAGCAATCGTACGCGTAATTGCTTCTGGTTGCTCATAGATTTCCTTTAGCATATAGTGCTTAAATCCGTTCTTCTGTGCCGCTGACATATCCCAGGTAACACTTAATATCTCTGGTTCAACGAGCTCTCCGTTTAAGTCAGTAAGCGTAATGGAAGTCTTCGTAAGCTTTGCTATATGAAATTCAGGCAATACGAAATAATCCTTCGAATAACGGAGTAGAGCTACCATATCCGAAGCGACTACGGAGCCTTGTTCTGTGCTACAGGCCACAAGCGGACTGCCTTTTCGAATACAATAGATTACGTCAGGTTGATCTGAAAAAAGAATACAGAATCCATAAGCGCCCTCCAATTTATCTACCGCTGCCTTGATTGCTTTATAGGCATCACCGTCATATAAGCTATCGAGAAGCATTGCCGCTATTTCGGTATCTGTTTGAGAAATTGGATGACGTCCACCATTTTTCAGTTCATTTTCCAGTTCATGATAGTTTTCAATAATACCATTGTGAATTAAAGTAACCTTTCCACAGGAATGTGGGTGAGCATTTACTTCGGATACTCCACCATGAGTAGCCCATCTGGTATGCCCAATACCGCAAGAAGAGGTAATTGTAGCCGGTACTTTCTCCTTCAATGCTGCTACTTTTCCTACAGATTTGATTACATGAATTCCTCCGTCCATAAAACATGCAATCCCTGCACTGTCATAACCGCGATACTCTAATTCTCCGAGTCCCTTAAGTAGTACCTCGGCCGAATTTAAGTGCCCGGTAAATCCAATAATACCACACATAAAATTTCTCCTTTTTGTTTTTAGTTGTCAAAGTGCATTACGTTGTTGTTTGATAGCACTGCTGTTGTGCTGCAGTTACCTGCCATTTTTTCAGTACCTTACGCACTCAAACTGTACGAGAGAGCATCCGCCGAAAATTCGCTAACTCCCTACCTCGTTAACCTCTAAATTTCCCGTCCAATAGAGGTACATGGCGCTAATTTTATCTCCTAAAATTGGAGAAGACATTTCTGTCAGGTGATTGCCTTGGACTGACATCAACATTCTACAAGAAAGTAAATGGAAAGTCAACAAGTGTCTGTCATAGTTTAGTGATGAGTTAAGATTAGCAAAGAACGCTAAGTTGATGAAATAATTACTACCTTCAATATAGAATTGGAGTATTCACTAGGAATACTCCAATATTATCATATGAATTAATCGCTATGCATGTGCAGGTTTATTTAAGTTGATTTCTCCTGCATAATTTGTCTGGAACATTTTACGAACTTCTTCCTCATCATTCGACTGGCCTAGGGCCCAGATAAGCTTTGTTACAGCAGCTTCTGTAGTCATATCATAAGCTGGAATCACACCTTGCTTTAGTGCTAGTTGACCTGCTTGGTAGATGGATAAGTCGCTGCGTTCATAAAGACACTGACTTGAGACAACAATTGGAATCCCGGCATCCACAAGTTTTTTTAGTTTCTCCATAAGATTTCGGTTTACAAAATGCAAGCCACCAGAGCCAAATGCTTCTATAACTATGCCTTTATAATTCATTTCTACTAACATATCGAATATTTCGGGATTTAATCCAGGTGTCAACTTTATTAAGAAAACATCATTACAAAGTTTATCTTTGTAAACGACTTTTCCTGTTATTGGTTGAATTGCATTCGTATTGATATTAAAGCCATTAGCATCAATGGTTGCAACCAGTGGATAATTAACGCTTTCAAAAGCATCAAAACCAGTGGTTCGAACTTTAACAGCACGACATCCTAAGATAACTTTCCGATGAAATGCAAGATAAATACCAGGGATTCCTGTTGCTGCCATAGCAAGCGCATATCTTAAATTATCCATAGCATCTGTAAGTGGATGTGTCAGTGGAAGCTGAGAACCAGTGAATACCACTGGAATCGGTAGGTTCTTTAACATAAAAGAAAGAACGGAAGTGGTATACGCCATTGTATCAGTACCATGGGTTACTACGATACCATCGTAGGAGTTATGATTATCAAAAATATTTTTTGCGATAAACATCCATTCTTCAGGCTGAATGTTAGAACTATCTAAATTTAAAATGTCCTTGATTGTAATAAGGTAATTTTCTGAAATCCCAGCAAGAAAACCTCCAAGATCTGAGCCACTTAAACCCGGAGCAAGACCTTCGTTACTGTTAAGGGAGGCTATCGTGCCACCAGTCGTTAATATTAATATACTTTTCTTTGTGTCCATAATTATCCTCAATATTGATCTATATTCCTTGGCCCCATTTTGTTGGGTCCTTAGTATCACGATACTATCATAACTACTATAGAAGATTTAATCTAAATATGCAATGGTTTTCGGTACCATAATACAAAAGGAAAGGCAGAATACAAAATGTAAAAGATTGACAAATATTTGCTAATTCGTTAGTATTAACATGTATTGTTTCAAAATTATTTTTTGGAGGGATTATGAAAACGAATCTGCGATATTTGAGACTCATTGGACTAGTGATAACTCTTACTTTCTTTTTGTTAGGGTGTGGAGTAAATACAAAACAAACAGGGGTGTTTACTCTATCTGTAGATACAGGTATTAAGGCAGTTCCCGAAGATAAGGATAACCAATTAGAAAGAATTTTGGAGAAGGCTGCAGCAGTAAAGTACGATATTAGTTTTTACAAAGAAGGAGACTCAGAGCAAGGAAGCGATACAGAGAAAAAGGACAGTATAGAACAAAACAGTGATATAGATCAAAAAGAAGAACAAAAAAGCAATGTAGAAGAAAAAAACGGTGCGGAGCAAAAGGATATAGATCAAACAGATATAAATCAAAAAGATATAAATCAAAAAGATAGTATAGAACTAGAAGATAGTAAGGAACAAAGCGATAATCAGGAATCAGAAGATTATCCTATTAAATCTGAAGAAACTGAAACTGATCAACAATCTATGGTTACCTTACTAGCGGTAGGAGACAATTTACTTCATCAGAAAGTAATTGATAGCGGCAAGAGGGGCGATGGGAAGTATAATTATGATCATCTATTTGAACAATTGACAGAAGATATTAAGGCAGCGGATATTTCAGTAATTAACCAGGAAACTATATTTGGTACAAAAAAGATGGGGTATAGTGGATATCCTAGATTTTGTTCTCCGACAGCAGTGGGACATGCCATTGCTAAGGCGGGTTTTGATATCGTTCTTCATGCTAATAATCATACAATGGATAAGGGAGAGAAAGGAATTCTTACTACATTAAACTATTGGGATCGATATCCCAAGATAACACCAATCGGTATATATAAATCGAAAGAAGAGGCAAATCAGGTTACCTATGTTAAGAAAAATGAGATTACCTTCGCTTTTTTAAATTATTCCTATGGCCTTAATGGGAACTCTTTAGCAGCTAGCAAATCATACCTTGTCAATATTATGGACAAGAATAGGCTTAAAAGCCAGCTAAAAGAGGCTAGGAAGAAAGCAGATTTTATTGTTGTTTTTCCCCATTGGGGTTCGGAGTATGTTTATGAGGCGAATAAATATCAGAAAGAATATGCAAAATTTTTTAACGAGCAAGGTGTGGATTTAATCATAGGCACACACCCACATGTATTACAACCAATTGAATGGATAGAAGGTGAGAATGGTAAAAAAACTCTAGTGTACTATTCTCTTGGTAATTATGTCTCAAGTATGGATTATACTGACCGTATGCTTGGTGGCATAGCCAATGTTACTATTGTGAAGGAAAATAATAAAACTTTTATTAAAAAAGCGTTGTTAACTCCTATAGTGACACATTATGAACGTGGTGGTGATTATAACTTTTCCGTATATAAATTATCCGATTATACGCAAAAACTTGCCTCAAAACACTATATATTAAAAGGAAAACGGGGAAAGGACTTCTCTTTAAAAGCATTGAAGAAATTAGCATATGATATTGTTGGAGATTTCATAGAATAATACTCGGAAAATGTCAATTTATTAACGATTGTTGCTATTTGAACATTTTCGTATATAATTAAATTCCAAACGGATATTGTAACTAACTGACCGTAATAAGGAGGGCTTTTTTATGGCAGATCATGTAGTATATGAAGCGAAAAGATGTTTAAATTGTAAGAAACCACTCTGTATGACTGGTTGTCCAATCAGCACACAGATTCCAACCATGATACAAGAATTTTTAAATGGTGGTATAGCGAAAGCTGGAGAGATGGTTTTTGAGAATAATCCACTGTCTATTGTTTGTTCATTAGTATGTGACCACGACAAGCAATGCGAAGGGCATTGTATTTTAGGTAAGAAGGGTATGCCGGTACACATAAGCAGCATAGAAAATTATATTTCTAGCACTTATTTTGAACATATGAAGTTAGATCGAGAAGAAAAGAAAAATAAACGAGCAGCAGTGATTGGTTCTGGTCCTGCTGGAATTACTATCTCTATTCTTTTAGCAAAAAAAGGTTACGATGTAACGGTATTTGAAACGAGAGAAAAAATTGGTGGAGTCCTTCGTTACGGTATTCCTGAATTCCGCCTTCCAAAGAGAATTCTTGATAATTACAAAAAAAAGATGTTAGAATTAGGCATTAAGTTCCGTCCTAATACTACGATTGGTGGTGCTATCGGGATTGATGACTTATTCCGTGATGGTTATCTAGCAATTTTTGTTGGTACTGGTGTTTGGAGACCAAATGCGTTACACTTAAAGGGTGAGACTCTTGGTAACGTTCATTATGCAATTGACTATCTTGTAAATCCAGATTCCTTTGAACTTGGAGATTCTGTTGCAATCATTGGTGCAGGGAATTCTGCAATGGATGTTGCAAGAACCGCAATCAGAAAAGGGGTTAAGGAAGTTACAGTATATTCTCATCGTGAAGAAATCAAAGCAAGTGTGCATGAAGTAGAGTATGCAAAAATTGATGGTGTTCGCTTTGAAACTTGTAAGTCTACCGTTGAATTAACCGAAGATGGTCCTATTATGAATACAGTAACCTGGGATGAAGAAGGTAATATGGAAATTGTAGAAGGAAGTGCAAAACTTTATCCTGCACAGTCTATTATAATCGCAATTAGTCAGGGACCAAAGGATAAGATTGTTTCCACAACGAAGGGAATCGATGTTAACAAGAGAGGATTAATTGTTACGAATGAATGTGGAGAAACCTCACGCCCAGGTATATTTGCATCAGGAGATGTTGTAAATGGTGCAAAGACCGTAGTAGAGGCAGTGTATTATTCAAAAATGGTGGCAGAAGCCATGGATGAATACATGAGTAAATTATAATTCATGGAAGTATGCAAGGAGGATAAGGGATGTTAAGTGTAAAGAACACAAGTGTAATGAATATGGAAAATGCTATTCGAGGAGCAAGAAATCCAATGAATAGCTGGGCAAGAATGGATAGCTATTATAATGAAGCACATGAGTATGTTTTGGGCGAAAATGATTTACAGCTTGCAAAGCGTTTATGTAAGGCAGGAAGTGATCATCGTAAATTTATTCGACAGATTCTTGTATCGGTAGATATTACTGCACCATTATATTGGTGGAAGGAATATGATACTTATAAGGTAGCAACTGTTGCAAACTCTACAAGTACGATGCATAAAATTCACAGTAAACCATTTGAACTAGATGATTTTAGTCACGATCATATGACGGAAGAGTCCAAAGAAAAATTTCGGGTTTTTATTGATTATATGGAAACGATACGTCAAAAATTTGTCGAAACAAATGATAAGGCCTATTGGTATGATTTGATTCAATTGTTGCCATCAAGTTATAATCAGTTACGTACTTGTACTATGAATTATGAGACATTAGTCAATATTTATCGTGCAAGAAAGAATCATAAGCTAAAAGAATGGCATACTCTTTGTGATTGGATAAAAACACTTCCTTATGCTTCCGACTTAATTACATTTACAGAGAATGCTGAGTAAACTGTATTTAGATAGGAAAAGAGTTAAAGTATAGTAAGCAAAGTTATAAATGGGATACGAAGCTATGCATATGCATAGCTTCGCTTTATATTCATGATAAGGAAAAGTTCGTGAAATTTGCTTTATCTTGTCATCATCAATATGAACACCATAACCAGTGATTATGATTTAGAATCATAGTTTAGATGTTACGTTGTGTTTAGTTTACTAATGGATGTTGGTATTACATTTATAAGTTACAGAGATACTATTTATAAGAAGTACTAAAAAAACTTAAATAAAGTGTTGACATTGGATACGAAAGGTGGTACACTAAATGAGTTGTCGTTGAGAGATGAATTAATTGTATAAACAATTCTACTTTCAAAAAAACCTTTTAAAATAAGGGTTGACAAGCAAAGAAAAGCATGATAGTATAAATGAGTTGCTAAATTGTTTCAAAAGAATAAATAATTCAAAAAACTTTGAAAAAAGTTCTTGACAAACAAAAAGCTACATGATATACTAACTAAGCTGCTTGCGAGAAATGAAAGCAAGCGATGAAAACTTGAAATAAACGAAAGTTGTTTGAAGATTTTCACACAATGAACATTGATAACTGAACAGTGAAACAACCTTGAAATTCGTTGAGAATAAAGT